>Ga0222718_10000074_pt1 | contig 95216 bp, 104 predicted proteins | sample C33_27DmetaG_FD_165045 | JGI IMG/M metagenome (GOLD analysis project Ga0222718, IMG submission 165045) | Estuarine water microbial communities from San Francisco Bay, California, United States - C33_27D | ecosystem: Environmental > Aquatic > Marine > Unclassified | place: USA: California...
AGTTATCTATAGTCAGCCATTTTCAATATTTTATTAAAGTACCCCCTTGACATATGACGATACATACATTATAATAGTAGAACAGTACCTTACAAGGATTCGTCTTACTCTAACAATACCAATCGAAACATGTTTAACAGTCAGTGAGAATAGCACAATTATAAGATCTCAAAGAACATAAAGAACCCTTTCAAATATCATAATGGAGGTGAGTAAATTGCAGGAAATTAAAGTTGAGAAAGGCCCGCCAAACCTTGACCGCGATGAGTGTGGTGACACTCCGGTAGTGTGGTCGCTAGATGGCGTGAACTGGGAGATATTTAAGATGGCTCTGTTTAGATCGATCCGGGAAGAGTCGTGGGTCAAAGAGATTAAGTATCATGCTGTAATTTGTATTTCAAAACCATATTGTTGACGCTAACAAAATGGTGTACACGAGCCACCTAACAAAGAATATATGATTAATAATATGTCGCACTCTAACAATAAAGATTGCCAAGATAGCTACAGCCAGCGGTTTCGTAAATATTTCTCTGTCCTTATAGTATGTATATGCTATGTATCATGGGCAGTTTTTATTGCACTTGGGCGAGGGCTTTTTTAAAAGGAGATAATTAAATGACAGTAAAAGTTAAGCGTGGTCAAAAGATATGTTCACATTGTAATACAGCCAATGGTGTGCGTAGTTATGAATGTAAGAGTTGTGGGCAAGAATTTACAATGAAGAAAAAACCAAAGGGCATCCGTAAAAAACAAGTAGAAAATTTTAAGACTCTACAAAAAGGCGATTGGATCAAAGTTGTGGGCGGCTCTGGGCCATACTATGAAGATAGTGAAGGTGAGCGAGCATATTTCGTTAACAGAGGAAAATACAAAGTTGAGTATACTGACAATCAAGGTATACATGCTCATGGAGATTCTGGATATAATTATCTTTACATGGGTAAAAGTTGCCCCTCTCCTCTTTTAGACAGTATCATAAGATCACCATGTAAAATTTTGCTGTTAAAAAATATGACTGATCCGGCCCCGAAACGACGAAAATCTAGTCGCACCTAATCCATACCGATTGTCTTAGCCCTATCCATCCGAATAGTCTTAGCCCTATCCATCCCAGTCGCAAGCATGAGCATAGTCAGGCAAATATGAGTTATATATCTACTAATACATGTACCATACACACTATACAAAAAGAGGCTTTTACACACTAAATAGAGCTAAATGATGCGTTTTTACTGTGTTTTTAGCATAATTATAATTTACTTGTTGTTTGTTGAGGTGGTGTATTAACATATTATGAACAACAAACCAGTTAAACATATTCATCATACTTCTGTTATTAGTATATATAGTATTGTTATTAGTATATTACCTGTATTTATTGATTATTTTGATCTTATGGACTTGTAAGTATATAGCTTGGTAACTCCCCTGTTTTGTGTATACTCTCTTAGAAATTCCTAAAAACATAAACGTAATTTTCTTTGAGTGTAACATAAAAAGAAGAAAACTTAATCTTTAGGGGGGAAAAATGTCGATTACTCCACAGCAAAATCAAGAATTAAAAGAGGAAATGCAACCAGTAATTGATGATCTGAAGAAAAAGGGAGTAAAATTTAACAGCACAGAATCAGAAGTCACCGGATTGGGTGACATTGTGGAATCAACTTTGCAGTCTTTTGGTGTCACAGAAGAGCGATTTAAATCGTGGTTTAACTTAAAAGAGTGCAACTGTAAAGAGCGTAAAAAGTGGCTCAACAATTTATTTTCGTGGAAAAAGTCCAACTAACTTATAAGGAGACTAAATATGTCTAATGAAGAAAAAAGAAACCCCGCTGGTAAGAACGTAGACAAGATTTGGAGCGTCGAATCCGCATCAGCAACATCCAGTTCAAGATTTGGTCACTGGGACGCTAAAAAAACAAAACCCAAACCTGAACCAGTAGCAGAAGAACCTGCACCAGAACCAGCACCAAAACCTGCTCCTGTTCAAAAGGGCGAAGGTTGGGTGTCTGGAACTACACTTAATAATATGGCAGATCATCTTAGAAGAGCAAAAAGATTGAAAATCACCATTGAGCAAGCTAAAGAATTGGTCTTAAATGATGAAGAAACCAAGGTTATTTATCAAAATCACCAAAAACAAGGAAAATTCTAAAGATGACCCCTTGACTTCGACGATAAGTATGATATAATAAATAGCGTGGCAAGCAATTGTCACGCTTTTTTTAACGACTTAGCAAAGGACAGTATTATGGGATTGGATATTTTTTCTGGTCGTGGTGTTATCTTCACCTTAGACGAATTTCTGCGTGTTATCAACGGCAAGAGCAAGGCAAGTGTTGTTGCTGCTTGTCTAACTTTCCACCAAAACCTTGTAGTAGACGCAAACCAGAATCTTGAGGACGAGTGGAAACAAGAGATTGCATCAACTTTCAAGCCTCTTGGCGATCTAAAAAGGTCCATGAAATTGGACGAGATCAGAGAAGTCATCGAATCCACGGTAGAGGTTGGTGGCGAGGTCTCCAAGTACGGCGAGTGTTGGGTCAAGAAAGATAGCTTGGTGCAAGATTTATTTGTCAGTATTCTTGATGCTTGCCCACATGCAAATGATCTGCCACACATCCAAGAAGTTACCGCTTGGGGTTCAGGTCGCAACAATGGTTGGGATGTACCAAAAGGTGTTGCTTGTGTAGTTTTTGACTCAGATAGTTGTTACGAGCGTAAATTGTCCGATCAAGGCAAGGCGGTCAAAAAACTGTTTGGGAATTGTGATGAACTTGAATGGACAGAAATGAGTTGTTAATATTTAAAGGATAAGAGTTATGCAACGTGATCTTTTCGACGACAAGCGTTATTATTATGATTTTCAGTCTGATATTGCTGGCCTTGGCTCGCTGCGTGATACGCTGAAGGTAGCAGACACATTCAACCACAACGGTGTAACGTGGGAGATAATTGAACGAGAAGATATTAACCAGTGTTTTGTTATACAAAGGGTTAATCGTACAAACGATCAAGAATTTTGAAAAAACATTCAAGAGGAGGATTGACATTGACGATACTTATGGTATAATTAAACTCGTACCACCGGAGACACAAATGTTTGGAAAAAAGAAAATGACCATCAAAGACCGCCAAGAAATCGTTATCAACCAGTTATTTCAAGCCTGTTATGACGAATGGTGTGATGACCTGAGCGATGATCTAATCGAGATCATTGTCGAGATTGTAAGCCACAAACAGCAGAAAACAATGGAGGACATTTTCGGGGAGAGATTTTTAAAACTGGCACATCTTTTTATTGATGCGAGGAAATTACTTATTGAAATTGAGGAATTAGATAATACTGTGAATCAATAACGGAGGAAGATATAATGATTACTGATCAATACCGAGTCTACCAATGCAGCAATGGTCGATATTCAGTTGTTAGTCGGCACGAGAACAAACAAGAGGCGATTGATGCGTGCAGCCACTTAAATGAAGCTGAACGTAAAGAGAATGGTGGTAAACTCGATGGGGGCCATTACTACCAAACAGACGTAGATGACCTTGATTAAAAGACAATTGAAGATTGTTTAAGTTTACCCATTGACATTCCGATATTGTACTGTATAATAGGCTGCACAACCAACCACTTTTTTGGAGATTACGATGAAGTTAGAAACCCCACCACAAGACGTAGTGATCGCAGACAATTTTGAGCAGCGTGACGTAGTTATTGGAGATGTCGCGTTCATTCTGGATTTGCTGAGTGATAAAATCTATTCTGATAAAGAATTAGCGGTCATCCGAGAATTGTCCTGTAATGCTCACGATAGTCACGTTGTCGCTGGTACTCAGGACGTACCGTTTGACATTCATCTACCTACCCAGCTTGAACCTTGGTTCTGTGTCAGGGATTACGGTACAGGTCTAGCAGACAATGAGATTGCTGATATTTACAGTGCTATTGGGGTCAGCACCAAGCGAGATACCAATGAATTGATCGGTGCATTTGGTGTGGGATCATTGTCTCCATACGCTTTGTGCGATGCGTTCACCGTTCGTAGTTTCAAAAATGGAGTAGTCAGAACATATCAATGTATGCGTGACGAGAAGCGAGTGCCAAAGGTTTTACCTCTAGGGTCAGCACCAACTGACGAGCCTAATGGTCTTGAGGTCAAGTTGACTGTCAACGGTAAGGTTAACGAGTTCGAGACTGCCGCTGAAAAAGTATTCTTATTTTGGGATGGAACAATTCCAAAGATCAACAACCAGCATGTAATTCGTAAGTGTCAAGAGATGCGTGACAAGTACTTTTTCAAGGGTGATAACTTCGGCCTGACTCCATCTTGGGGTAGCATGTATGCTCTCATGGGTAACATCGCCTACAAGATTCCAGATTCGTTAGATGAGTTCGACGTTGACGGTTACTTAAAATTTGACCTTGGAGAGTTAGAGTTTGATACTGCTCGTGAGAATCTGTCGATGACCGACAAGACCAAAGCAGCACTCAAGGCTAAGTTTGCGTCAGTAAAAGATAGTCTCAGCGAGATTGCTATTGACCAGATCGAGGCAGAGGATACTCCGTTCAAGAAGGCAGCACTAGCAGAAACTCTTGGCCAGCATCGCCTTGGTCATTTCGTGGGTCGCAACAACCTAGATTGCTATGCACTGCCCGAACCAGCAGAATCGGTGACGTACTGGCAGTCCAACTATCGCGGCAGCGAGAAGTATCATACGAAAAACATCAGTGCAAATGTTAATGCTGAGTATTATCTGCACAAAGATCGTATGCAGACTCGTATTAAGTCATACCTAAAAGATATGCCAAGTGGTCATACCTTATATATCTTCAAGGACTTGGCACAAGCGTTGGAGTGTAACATTCCAGTAGAAATGCTAAAGGACTTGGATAATCTACCAAAAGTTCATCGTGTATCTTCTGGAACAACAAGTAAGTGTAAAACTTTACGGTTCAACTCCAATCGCGTGGGTTGGGGATACAGCGATCTCGGATACTGGCTTGAAACAGAGATCGAGATTGATGGTTCTGAGATTGTGTACGTTGAGATTAATCGCAACAAGCCTGTTGGTGGTAGTGGTGGGCTTACTGGTAATAATTATCAGATCAGTTCTACACTCAAGATTTCCAAGGAGCATATCGGTGAGATCAATTTGATTGGACTCAAGACTGCTTTCCTCAAGACCGCAGCATTTCGTAAGGGTGACTTTATCCATCTGGATGATTACCTTACGAGAGAGTACGCAAAGAAAGCACCAAAAACTTTTTTCGAGTTCAATAGTAGTGATCTGGATAGGTTCAAGTCGATCAACGAATACGTTGACCATGATGATGATGAAGTTCGTGAGATCGTTGAGCTTGCAAAAACCTGCGAGAACACTGAGGTTGCAGACATCTGTAAGAGTCTTGGCGTTGCTGTTGAGATGACCAAGTGTGACACGCTGCAAGAAATGATGGACGAATGGAATGATCGTCATAAAATGTTGACAATTCTTTCTAAATCTGAGATCATGTCAAACAAGGCGATTGTTGCAGAATATATTTCTGGGACTTTGAAATCCTCAACATCCCGCCCTATGTGTACAGTATAATAAGAGTGTGCGGGTGAGGCGGCGTTCAGGGTGTCGTCCAAACCATAACCCGATGAAGTTGGATTCCCACCCCTCTTTTCTTTCAACCACAGGAGATTACCATGAGAACAAAAGCCAAAAAAAACACACAAAAACATAATGTTAAGCCAAAAGAACCACATAAGCCCACTATCCCTAATGATATTTTAAAGGTTTTCCTTGATCGTAATGTCACTAGGGAAGATGTAAAAAATATTACACAAGTAAAAGATGAATTCCTCTGGGAAAAGAATGGTGTAGAAAGATACCGAGTCAATATCTGGATGGAGAAAAGAATTGACGGTGCGTTTTGTAATAGGATCTATATTGGCTACACTTGGTTTCTACACTACAATCGTAAAGAGCAAACCATTGCCGACAAAACCCTTGGACGAGTTGAAAGTGAGGAAATTTCTAAAAATCTAAAGTAACCCCTTGACAATGACGATAAATAAACTATAATAGAATAGTCGAACCAATTACTTTACTTTAGCGAGGAAAATTATGCTTATTCACACTAAATCTAACGACAATCACTGGACTGTAGTTTTTAATGGTCAGCCTCATATGTTTGACCATACCCACCCGCAGTACACTGGTCTTGTAGAGTGCGTACATGTTGGTGACTCTGACGAGTTTGTTCGTCTAATCAATACTGGTAGCGAGATCGAGAACTGGTCAGAGGGTAGCTTTGAGTTTCGTGATGGGTTCTTGCACTTTGAGGGCGAGCAGGTTGCCAATCAACCTACCAGTCGGGTCATTGAGATGATCCAGCAAGGTTTTCCTCATCAGCCCATGCTTAACTATTTGACAAATCTTTATGATAACGTGAGCGAACGTGCGGTTCAGGAATCCTACAATTGGTCAAGCCACAAGGGTCTGCCGATTACTGATGATGGTATGATGGTTGGCTACAAAGGTGTTCGATCTTATCGTGGCGATACTATTGATGTCAAGAATGGTGAACTTAACGAAGGAGACCTAGTTGACATTTATACTGGCAAAACATTCCGTAATAATGTCGGTGACAAGTGCGGTATGAAACGACGACAAGTTTGTGATGACCATAGACAATCTTGTGCTGGTGGTCTGCATGTCGGTACTTACGAGTACGCTTGCGATTGGGCAGGAAACGCTGGCGTTGTTGTCTTGGTAAAGTTTAACCCAAAAGATATTGTCAGTGTCCCATCTGACTGTAGCTGTCAGAAGATGCGAGTGTCGGAGTACGAAGTCATCGCTATCGCCCGTGAACAACTTGAAGAAGCGGTTTATGAGAATTACGATGACGATGATGAATTAGAGTTTTACGAATCAGAGGTAGGCTTCTAATCGTGGTTGGTTAGACAAAGAGGTTTTTGGTTAAAACTACGGTTTATTTCCCAGAACCTCTTTAGGGGTATGATTCGCTCTGCCCCTTTTTTTCTTTCTAGGAGACTTTGTTGTGCAAGACAAGAACAAATGTCTGATATTGAATGGGGATTGCGTTATGAAGAGTGAGCGAACACAGATTCAACAGAAGTTGATGGAAAACGCATTTGATACAACCTACTACGAATTGCAGGCGTTCAGAAAATCAAAAGAAGACTACTCCCCTTACAGCTATTTATTAGAAGATGGTGAAGACCTTGTATTTTTTGATGAGAAGACTTTAGAAGAGTAGGACTGGGAATAGTGTATAATGGAGTGGGAACGTGGATATTGTTAGGAGTCGCGTATCTTGCTCTTGGGAGCTATTTCCATGTTTAAGCCTTGTAAAGCCTTTTTGTTTTTGTTAATGTCTTTTGCTGCCGGATTGATTTCTGTCTATGACAACGTACTGAGCGTAGTTTTCATGGAAACCTTGCCAGTAAATGAACAAAATCCTATGGCATCTAAAATCATAGACCATATTGGTGTTGTGGGTTTGGTTTATATCAAAGCGGTCACAACTATTCTGGCTGTTTTGCTGATGTGTGTTTTAAGTTTCACAAAGTATAGGGTTGTGATAATACCAGTATTCATCTTTCAGTCCTTACTCTTTTATTATCTAACCTTTTACACACCTTCAGGAAGTTTTTGTGGAGAGACCGATTATTTTGCACCACCTCTGGAATTGTTTTGGAGATTTTACACAGAAAATTAAATACAAGTTATTGAGGGGAAGCAGAGGTGACTGTCTTTGCCGAAGAAGGCAAATCAAGTCTACCACCTTTGCCATTGGAAGAAATAGTTGAAGCACCTTTACCAGATCAGGAAGATGCGGTAAATGTCGAAAAACTTTATGAAGAGTTTGTTGAGTAAGTGAACCTGTTTTAATCAAGGAGGAACGTAAAAGAACTACTAGTCGAGGAATCTTTAGAGACACAAGTCGTGAATCTAAATCTTATGGTTTAAAAATTTTTGGGAGAAATAAATGAAAGTAATTTTGATGGTGGTCGCCATCTTAGCTGGATGTGTTGTGAGTAACGATGTTCAAGCACAGGACTGTTCATGTTCAAAGCCTAGCAAGGTTGTTGAATTTAGATGCCTTTCGCCCTGTGATGTATTCAGGGGTGTTGAATGTTATATAAAAGATGCAACGTGTAGAACTGCTCATGGTGCAGGTATGATTTTGTCAGCACCGTTTAAAGCAAAGATGTGTCTGCCTGAACCACAGGTATGGATCTATAAGCCTGCTGAGTGGCACTATAAGCCACCCGTTTTAAAAAGAGTACATCTATATGTACCTAAAATTAAAAAGGCTCCAGCGAGCGATCCTAAGCGTATGGTGCCTCCTCTGTACCGTTCACTAGAGAGTCATCAGTCTATTACGCTGTATTGACTAAAGTTCTAGCACTAAATTATCTTTAATAGGTCAGGGTCGAAAGATTCTGGCCTTTTTTTGGATTTTTCTAAAGTTACCCTTTGACATTTGCCGATACTATGCTATAATAATAGGGTGCAACACACTAATCACGCTTGAGAGAGACTGATTATGAATAATTTGGTTGCATAACCGAAGTTTGTAGACTATAATAGTTTATAACGTATAGATATCATTTTATCTGCATTTTCGGGGTTGTACCTCAATTGGTTAGAGGACTCCGCTCATAACGGATGATGTTCTCGGTTCGAATCCGAGCAACCCCATTTGATGTAGCTCGTAGAGCTTACGGGGGTGCAATTCCCTCCCAGTCTACTTATGGCTCTATGGTGTAAGGGATAACATAACTCTCTTCTAAAGAGTTGATTTCCGTTCGAATCGGAATAGAGCTACTTAAAATTATCAACTACTGACTGACATAAGGAAATAAAATCTTCTAAACTTAAATCAGAATATTAGTATAGACACTTTTGGGAATATAGTCCAACTGGCAGAGACAACGAGTTTAAGCCTCGTCAAGTGCGGGTTCGAATCCCGCCATTCCTACTTTGTGGTAATGGTAGCCCAGTGCCACAGTCTCGTAAGAATTTGTATAAAAAAGTTATTGGGTGAAGTTTTGCTTTCTTACCCATTATGAGACAATAGATTGCAGCGGAGTGTACGACCACTCCAAGGTATCGCAAAAGATTAAAAATCTATGCTCTGACCCACCACTGTCAACATAGTCCTGTGAAGAAACACAGAAATTATCCAGCATTGAAAATATACTAGCTCGTAAGATACCGTCTATTAACGCTACTTAATTACTTGGTGAAGGCTTTATTACTTCTTCACAGGTATAATGTGGGGTCGGTACGCAATAATCTAAAGAAATATTAAAGTTAACGCTTGACAAATGACGATTCGTAGACTATAATAGGTAGTCAATCACACTTAACCAAGGATTTCAATTGTATAACTTATGCTGTATCAGTAACGAACTCAAAGAGCAAGGCTACCAGTTCCAGACTATGACTTGGAAACGGTTTGATCAACTGCGTGATCAGCATGGAGCAGAGTACGCACTAGATCAGCTAGGCCAGCGTTGGCTCAACAACATAGAAGTTACCCGCCTGTGCATAGAACACTGCTCAGACAACGGTTGGGGCTATCGTGTGTCGTCCTCACTATTCCCTTGTCTTACTCATCCAGAGTTTGAGTATAGCGTACAGAATGTGCCTCAGTACGAGCAGATCGTGGAGGAATTTCGTAACACTGTGTACTACAACGAGACATGGCAGGTTCGTTTGTCCACACACCCTTCGCAGTTTGTAGTCCTTGCTAGTGAGAATCAAGATGCTATAGATAAGTCCATCGCAGAACTCAACCATCACGGCTGGGTTATGGACATGCTGGGTTGCGAGCGTAACTACTACAATGTAATGTGCCTGCACGTTAATAACTCTAAAGGCGATCCTGCCGATATTGCTGCTCGCTTCATGTCTAACTTAAAAAAGTGCGATCAGAGTGTTGTCAGTCGCCTTGCTGTAGAGACAGAAGATCGTGGATGCTGGAACGCAGAAAACCTGTGCGAACACTTTGACATTCCCGTAATCTTTGATAATCTACATAACCAGTGTAATCCTTCCAGTCTGTCAGAGCTAGATGCCGCATTGCTTTGCGAGTCAACTTGGAACGGCATCAAGCCTGTATTCCACTTGTCAGAGAGTCATCCTGACAAGCCCAATCCAAGATGCCACGCAGATATGCCAACCTTTGTTCCACTAATTAGCTCGCTTGTTGACGCAGATTATGATGTCGAATTAAAAAACAAGGATGCTGCTATTCGTGAAATGATCCGCCTTTCGCAAGATTGTCCTCTGCCCATAGAGGTTGGAGGATTGTTAACCAATGAATAAAAAATCTTTAACAGTATTGCTTATGGGCATTGTTGTTCTGTCTATAATACTTTATGATATATTTGCGTTGTATCAATGGGGAGATGATTATACAGTAAGTGCGGTACTGAATCACTGGTCATTTGAGACGCATCCTTTGCTTATGTATCTGGTTGGTTCCGTTAACGGATTTTTAGTATGCCACCTTCTAAACTGGAGAGCTAAATGACTAAATATTACTATCTCAAAAAAGACGAACTCATCCAAGAGGGCGATGAAGTGGACGCGAGTAATGACGGTTGGCGTGACGAGCCTCAGTGGAGAAAAACGAATCTCGCTGGAAGTACCGCACCTGACCCACTATATCCATCTCACCGAAGATATCGAAGGAATATTAAGTGAAAACTGAAAATAAAGTAGAATTGCTTGGATTTTACGGCGACGATGAAACTATTGCGTGTTCAGCTTGGACAAGCACTAGTAGAAATTTGACGGACGAAAAGAGAGCAAGAATCCCAGCTATGATCGAGACGCTTTGGGTCAACGGACACGAAACTCCATTCGAGAAGGCTATCGTTCACTTCCTAGTAAATGTAGATCAGGCTACGCACATCCATCTGCTAAAACACCGCATGAGCAGTTTTAACGGAGAGTCTGCTAGGTATAAAGAATTGAAGGAAGATAAGTACTACCTACCGCAAGATTGGAAAGGCATCCGAATTTCAGATAATGGAGAGGCTTTAAATACACCATCTGACGACTGGCATCAAAGGCTGGCAGAATATACAGAAGAAGGTAATAGATTATATCATGCTTGCTTGGCAGACCTTGAACCAGTATTGGGACGCAAGAGAGCAAAAGAGTCAGCGAGATTCTTCAAGACTTATAATAGTCAAATTCAGGCTGACATTATGTTCAATATGAGAAGTTTTGCTAACTTTGTCAAGCTAAGACGCTCTCCACACGCCCAGCTTGAGGTCAGAGAAATCGCAGATCAGATGCTTCAGTTAGTGCGAGATATTGAGGGCGAACCATTCAAGCACACCATTGAGGCTTGGGAGAATTCAGGAATAATTAGGAATTGATAAATGAGTAGTTTTAAATGTGAAAAATGCGGCACAATGTGTTACGATACTCTTAATGGTTACATTACAGGGTGCGAACATTACCCAGCGGACTTAAAATATATTGATGTTCCAAATAAATGTATTGAGTCAAGATTAGAAATTTGCCCCTTGTGCCACGATACAAAAACGGTTACGACTCCACTACAAACCATTAAAATGATTATTGATCCAAAATACAGAACTGAGTGTCATAAATGTAAAGTCTGGTGGCATACTTATAAAACAGTGATAAATGAGCAAGGCGTTTGATCGCTGGCTTAGAGGATTTCTTTCTGGAATGTTGATTGGTTCCAGTCTGACCTGCATTATAATATCACTAATAGGTGACAAATGACTGAACTTTGTGTAGTTCTTATTACATTCGCTACATTATTTCCTCTTTATATGATAATTAGATCACGATCAAATAAGCCGCCTAAAAACTGGTGGATGTATCATACTAAAGATTGTGGGACAAAATACCGTGGATGTTCACCCGATTGTCCTAAAGATATTTATGAACGAACTGGTGAATGGAGGAGTTGATAAATGACTGTTAGAATTACTAAAAGTTTAAGCGAATCAATTCAATGGTTCTGCGAAGATGAAATTGAGATTGGCGATCCTTTGTATGGCGACTGTAATGATGAACCTATGATGGCCCGAAGTTTCAAAAACAGGAAACCGTCAGATAAATTGTTGGGCGTCTCTACCGTATTTGTGGCAACGATTGATTTAACAAAATATCATCATCACGCTTATTTAAACGTAGTAAACACAGGAAATAAAATAATGATTTTGCAAGATGGTGAAATCTGTATTCGTAGAAAATATGATAAAATCCCCTGTGGACAACCAATGTACGTTTCCAAAAAGGGGAAAATAACTTGGAGAAAACAATGTGACCTTATAGGTCGGGCATCATCCAAACAAGACAAAGATGGGTTTTTGAAAGTTAGGATAAAGATAAATGACTGACAAGTCAGAAAAAAAACCAGACGGATATATTGACATTCCCCATTTAAATGCTAAAATACCATTCTGGAATGTGCCGCCAGTAAGTCTAATGGATGCCAACCCTATCTATATTTCAAAAGAAGATAGGGAAAAACTATTAAAGTTAAGGGTAGACATGTACAAGAATTATAATTATGCGAAAACGAAGGTTGATATAATCAAATGTTCTATTTGCGGAAATAGTTTTGCTGCTAGATTCCCAAAAACAGGAGACTCTGTAACCTGTAGTCATTGTGGGGCAGAAGGTCATGGAACATACGACGAGGGCGGTAATTATATGTTAGAATGGTATGAAAGCGATACTTGGAGTTGATAAATGAGCAATTTTAAATGTGAAAAATGCGGCACAATATGTTACGATACTCCTAATGGATATATTACGGGGTGTGAGCATTACCCAGCAGATTTAACATTTGTTTCTCTCACAAAAAGAGAGGAAGTTTTAAAAGAATTAACCCAGCAGTCCCAAGAACTTGGACTGTATGATATGACAGATAACCCAATGATAGATGAAGGAGTTGATAAATGAGTGACCCATTGGGAATAAAACTAGACGACTGGAACGCAGACCATTATGCTCACGCTATTAAATCTTGGGGTCTGAACGACACACAAATGAAAGTATTGAAGATTATGGTGTATGATATTTATATGGATGGTTGGGTTGATGGTGTTGCTCATAGAACAAATCTTACACCAGATAAATATAGAGAACGATTAACTAACGATATACAAAACAGTTGGATAAGACTGATTGTTGAAGGAGTTGACAAATAACATTCTTCGTATACAATGATGGAAGTTAAACATCAAGCAACCTTCTGTGACTAATAATTTTATTTTAACTAAATGAGAGAGAAATCATGAATAGACGACACTTCTTACAACACGCTGGTGGACTTGCTTCTCTTGCTTCCACATCGCTTTCCTTTGGTCAAACCATTGTTAAAAACTCATCACAACTTCGTAATGACCGCAAGGGAGCAATTTTGATTTGGTTGGGAGGCGGTCCACCAACTATTGATATGTGGGATTTGAAACCCGGAACTAAAGAGGGTGGTCCTCATATGCCGATCAATACGGCAGGGGATTTCCAGATTAGTGAACTCATGCCTGAACTGGCAAAACTTGGAAAAGATTTCTCTGTCGTAAGAAGTATGTCTACTGGTGAAGCTGATCACATGCGAGGGACATATCATATACACACGGGATTTAAACCTAATCCTACAGTTGTTCATCCATCTTTGGGGTCTGTAGTATCTTATGAGCTTGGCAGGAGTAGGAAAGATCTTGAGATTCCGGCATTCTTTTCTGTAGGCACAAGAAGTATTGGAGGTGGATTCTTAGGAACTACTTATGATCCCTTTTTAGTAAATTCTAATGGTCAAATTAATAATTTGGGAGGAAATCTAAATAAAAATCGCCTAGAATTCCTTTCTACTTTAGAGAAAAATTTTATTGATTCTAATCGTGGGGAACTTCCTATAGACCATAAGAATCTGTATGACAAAACTATTAAACTAAATACTTCCCCGCAGATGAATGCGTTGAAAATTAATACGGAACCTCAACAAGTAAGAAACGCATATGGAGCTACTGGATTTGGCAATAGTGCATTGATTGCTCGTCGTCTTCTACAGCAAGGAGTCCCATTTGTTGAGATTGGATTTGGAGGATGGGATCTTCATCAAATGACTCATGATACTTTAAACACTAAACTTCCCGAATTAGATAAAGTAGTATCAACTCTCATTCTTGACCTAAAGAGGCTTGACATGTGGGATACAACTGCTATAATGATGATGGGAGAGTTTGGTAGAACTCCTCGAATTAATCAGAATGCTGGTCGTGACCATTGGGCAGCGACATGGAGTGCATTTGTATCTGGAGGTTTATTCAAAGGGGGTCGAGCTATTGGTGCAACGACTAAAGATGGAAAGATGATTGATGGTCTAGCGTATACCGCACAAGATCTCATGGCTAGTACAGTTGCAGCACTTGGTATTGATGCTGATACTACTTATATAAGTAAAAGAGGAAGACCTATGAAGATTGCAAATGGCGGAAAAATAATTGAGGGACTAGTATGATGACGGTATTATTACTAACTTTAGCCACTGGAGTAAAAAATGATTGAAAGTCTTACATCCGAACAAGAAGCAAAAATGAAACAACATGTGGATCGTTGGATTCAGATTGGTACATCCACCGGACCTTGCGACCGAGAAAAATGCATTGAGTTTGCTAAAGAAGTCCACACCATCGCTGGACTTCCCGAAGCCAAACATATTTTCTTTGCTAAGTCTCCAATCGAAGCTATTGAAATTATACAGAAATTTCACACTGACAATGGATTTTATATTTCTAAAAATGAAACACTAAACGGTATGATGCTTGGATATAATGAGGCGTGGCTCTCCTTTTATTCTTACATGTGTGAAGTTCTTAATGTGGAACTAGTTGATGGCATTTACCCATTGTTTAAGCTCGCAGAGGTTTGTGGATGGTGGTCGTCCTATACTCATAATGACGAAACATATCTTGTATTTCAAGATAGACCAGAAGTGATCCGTATGCAAGATAAAGTTTTGCATTGTGAAGATGGACCTTCGGTAAAGTTTAGTGATGGATTTTGTATATGGAGTATCGAGGGACATCGAGTTACTGAACAAATTGTTATGAGTCCAGAAACTCTAACTTTGCATCAAATTCACGGTGAAAGTAATCAAGATATTAGATCTATCATGATCAATCGTTATGGTTGGACAAAATATCTTGAAGAAACTGATGCCGAGTGTATTGATAGCCGACATAATGATATTGAAAATACAATTGAGGCATTGTACAATACAAAAATCTTTGGCAAACGTTTTGTTGCAACTTGCCCAACTGGTAGAGTGTTTGTTATGGGGGTAGATAATGATGTAGAAAATTGTGAACAGGCTCAAAAGTGGCTTGGTAATGATGTTGATCGTAAGTGTAATGTTATTGGAAGAACTTAAATTTTAAAGGAGAGTAATTATGACGAATGCAATTCAGGTAATTGTTGAACATGCGGCAAAGATCAAGAATGGTAAACACGATAAGGTTCAGCCGGGACAACCTTTGCGATTTAGTGAGGCTTGTACGGTTAATGATCGTATCTGGCAAGGAGATTTGGCACTGACTATTTCCAACAAGGTTCCAGAAGGTTATACAAAATCCAAGAAGAAAATCCTACAGTTGGTTCCGGGTGAGAATGTTGGTTCTCGTCATGTGCTTGATTCTTTGGATGGAGTGAAAATGTATATTCCACAAAATTGGAATGAAGAAAGTTTGATTGGACCTTACTTGATTCTTTATCAAGAACGTACCGTGGAGCATCCCATTCATGGCCCCGTAACTATTCCCGCTGGTTTTAGTGTACATTGTACATATCAACGTGAATATGATAAGGAACAGGAACGAGAACATCGTGCCCGTGACTAAATTTCTACAAAACAGTGGGGCCGGATTAAAAATGAAAAATAACAGGAATCAGGTCAGGAATCAGGTCATGAATCAGGTCGTGAGTCAGGTCAGGGATCAGGTCTGGGGTCAGGTCTGGGATCAGGTCGAGAATCAGGTCTGGCGTCAGGTCAGGAATCAGGTCAGGGATCAAACTAATGAAAAATAACAGGAATCAGGTCTGGGATCAGGTCGAGAATCAGGTCTGGGGTCAGGTCAGGGGTCAGGTCTTGTATCAGGTCTGGGATCAGGTCTGGGATCAGGTCTGGCGTCAGGTCAGGCGTCAGGTCAGGCGTCAGGTCGAGAATCAGGTCAGGAATCAGGTCAGGGATCAGGTCGAGAATCAGGTAGGGAATCAGGTCAGACTGGTGCATTTGGGGCTTCCAAAATCAGGTCTGGAGTCAAGCTAATTAATGGATATTATTATGGAGTTGAGAAATGAGTGAATATAAAACAAAAGATGTTATTATGGGTTGGGTTTTTTTGATAGGTTTTGCGGTTGCAGGATTCTATCTGGGCAGAGTAACCAATGAACCATCAAATGCACCAGTAAAGGAAATGATCGACGGTAACTCTAAGATTATTCATGGTATTGGTGTTACTGCTAGTATGCAGACGATTTTTATTGATCTGATAGCAGAGATCAAGGAAGAACTAAGAGACGAGAAGTTTGTTACCCAGCACCCAATGCAGATTGATAACCAAAAATTGAACATCAAACCACATAAGGGTAGAGAAAAATCTATCTGGAAATTGTATGCAGAGTTTACTCCTGATGGCGATGTACCAGAAACATATGAACAAATACTGAAAGACCAACGAGAAATTGACCAGTCACTGCGAGCCTTGGGGTTCGGTCATATCTTTATGGAGGAGGCACTTGGACAAATTCTTGAAAAAATTAAAGAATCCCACTTGACAAATCAGCAACCGTAGACTATAATAGTAATATGAGAAAAAACATGAAAAAAGCATTTGTATTTGATTTTGATGACACGCTGGCAACTACTGACTGTCGTGTAATTGTTCGTCGCCAAAATAATCGCGGAAGTCAAGGCTTACCTGTTCGCAGATTAAACCCAAGCGAATACAATTCCGACTTTTTAGAGGATGGTGAGGAGTATGACTTCTCAGAATTTAATTCAGAGGAGTTTATTCGTAATGCAAATCCGACTTTTCTCATGGCACTTGCCGAAGAGGTTTACAGAGAGGGCCACGCTGTTTATATCTTAACTGCGAGGTTAGATAATGTGGTTGTTGCAATAGGTGACTTTTTGTTAGGACACAATGTTAGGCCAATGAAAGTTTTTGGTGTTGGTTCTGATGAGGTCAAGCTAGACATCGCAGTGGAAAAGAAAAAGGTTTTGGAAACCCTGTGCCAAGCGTTTGACTTGGTTTACTTTTACGACGACTGCGATAAGAATTGTAATCTCGCCCGCGAGATAGGATCTGGTATTAAGGTTTATACTATTTGAGGAGGTTATTATCGTTTCGTTTCACGATCTTAAAAATACTTACCGAGAAATGCTAAAGAAAGCTAGCCATGTTGTCGATAGTAATGGTACTCACATCAGCTTTCCAGAAGAGCTTTTTTTAAAGTTTGAGCAAGAATATAATTTGTGTTTTGTTGAACCGGAAGATGACCACCTGTTTAGAAGTTGGCAGGAAAACTATGAAAGGGAAGATGAATAATGGGATATGAGTTTACTCAAGATTATGTCACCTATCGCATCCCGCAGTGGTTAGATCTCTTCGCGGATTTCATTGGACAGCCTGATATCCAGTTTCTGGAAGTCGGCAGTTTTGAGGGGCGTAGTGCGGTTTGGTTCTTGGAGAAAGTGCTTACGCATGAATCATCGAAGTTGGTCTGTGTTGATTCTTGGAGTATGAGTGCGGAGAGGGAGCGTAGATTCGATTTGAATATCGCTAATTCCGGGCAATCACATCGGGTTGAGAAGAAGAAGACAAAGTCTCGGCGTGCGTTGGGTTGGTTCCCTGATGAGACTTTCGACGCGATCTACGTTGATGGTTCGCATGAGGCTTGTGATGTTTTACTCGATGCTTTATTGGCTTTGCCTTTGCTTAAACAGGGTGGGATTTTGTTATTCGATGATTATGAGTGGCAGGATAAGGAAAATCATCGTCATCACTTGCCGAAGCCGGGAATCGATGCATTCTTGAGTCTTTGCGATTATCGGGTTGAGGTGATTCATAAGGATTATCAGATAGCTGTGAGGCGGGTTGCCTAAGATGCTACTCAGGAATAATTGACGCTCTTGAATATCTAATATACGAGCGTCAGACGATTGGTGGCTAAATTCGGAAAAGGAATAAATTATGTACTGCATTGGGAATTGTTACTGCTGGGCCTTGATACTTAGATTATTTTATGGAGGTAAGATCTTTGCTTACAGTAGTGAACTCGGACCAAAGGGTAGAGAAGTTAAACATTATATGCTAAGAGATAGGAATGGGAGGATTCGACATTTTAAGAGAGTGTTTGATATTTTTCCACCACCATTATGCTTCTTATGTTTTGTAGGAAGAATTGAGTCATCGGGTAAAAGAAATAGGGGACATGATGAGTCGTAGGTTTGACCATAGGGACGTAAATACTTTCAAAAAAGATATCAAGTTCTGCACAATGCTGGAAAAGCATTTCTTTCACCAGTGGCTAGAGATTGCAAAGGCCCGCGACCCTAAACTTTCATGGGAGAATAATGGTTGTGGTAATGACGGTGAGTTCATCGCCAAGGGCAATACCTCTGGTGCTGATTACAAGGTCAACGAAGTTCCATTAGAAATTAAATGGGTTCCTACCGCTGGTAAGTTTACCCTGAAAGAGAATGATTTAAAAGCGTACATTCGTGAGAGTGCAGACATTTTGTTCATCTATAACACAGGAAGTGCAAACCTTAGAAAACCTAAAGACTATGACCTTGACCGTCACATTGAATTGATTGAGGATAACGCATCAGACATTGGTTGGGGTATCATGCAATCATCCGATGTTAAAAGATTATACGATGACGCTAAAGAAAACAACCTGTTCAAGCCGATACCTTACATGGGTAACAAATCGGGCGTTGTGTTGAAGTCAAAAGACTTTCATAAATATTTCGTGGAGAGAGAGTGGACAACAAAGTAGAACTATTAGGTTATTATGGAGACGACACTACCAATACTTTTCGGAATAGGGGAAACTAATGTATGAATATCGTGCTAGAGTCAAACGGGTTGTGGACGGAGATACTGTAGATTTTGTGGTGGATCTTGGCTTTAAGGTGCATATGGTTATACGAACCAGACTACTCGGAGTAGACACACCTGAGCGTGGCCACCCAGCTTGGGCTAAAGCTAAAGATATGTGTCAAGATTTATTATATAAATCAGCAGGTATACATAACCCAGTCCTGCACCCATACCATCGGCATGGGTTTCCAGTCGAAACTGAGGTAATAATCAGGACAAGTAAAACAGGAAAATATGGTCGTTGGTTGGTGGAGATCGATGGTGTTACAGATGAACTTGCCAAAATTTGGCCTTATGGAGAGAAGAAATGAGTCACATTCTTTACAAGTCAGACACTTTGCCTCAGTTGACAGATGCAGATGATCGACTTAAAACATTAAATAAATATTACAAATTGTTGGATTAGGGTGTATAATAATGAAAGTATATGTTATCGTTTCGATTGCGGCAGAGGGTAAAGTTGTCACTGACTTTTCAGTAGAACCAGTTGGTGTATGCTCAACACTTGAAAAAGCATTGGAATATGTAAATGAATTAGAAGCAAATACACATCAAGATCCCAAAGTGTCTAGCGAAATAGCTTATGACGTATTTGAGTTTGAGCTTGATGAAGAACCTCTAACGCTAAGTTTTCTTAAAAAAGAGATGCAGGCATTTCAGAATGAGGTACAAGACGATATTTTAGAATTAATGAAAACAGGATATGTAGACCAGTTAATTGGAGAGGACGGTAACTTTTATTATACATTGACAGATATGGGCAAGGATGAAATGAAAACCATGTCTGAGCAAATAAAGAAGTTCTTTCGCAAGAAAGACTAAACATGTAGACGTTGTTATTGAAACAACGCAGGACGCGAGTTCGACTCTCGCCGCCTCCAATTACCAAACCAAGGGGGCGTAATGGTATCGACTGGTTGCGTAGGTAATTACTGCATGTCGAGGTTGGTCAGTTGGCCTCGTAAAAAGCTGACTAAAATTTAATTGCAGAACCTTGTTTTGCTTTGGCGGCGTAAGCTGTCTGGGGTCTTGCCAGTACCTTATTATCCAAACTGGCTTTTACAAGCGGTAATGTTCCAAGGTGGCGACAAGGATTCCAAATCCTCGTGGCTAGGTTCGATTCCTAGACCGCTTACTTTTTTTGGAGGTTACTATGTCAGAGAAACTTATACTGTCTTATTTAATGCAAGAGAATCGACCTGATGATTGGGATAATATGTTCTTCGCTACTGCAACTTTGTGGTCGCGTAAGAGTCATGATTCCGAAACTCAGTGCGGTTGCGTATTAGTAAAGAATAAGACAATTATAGCAACAGGTTATAACGGTTTTATTAGAGGTGTAAACGACTTCATGCTTCCTGACACAAGACCTGCTAAGTATCCTTTTATGATTCACGCAGAGGCTAACGCTATTTATAATGCTGCCCGTGAAGGTCAAAGCACAATGGGTGCAAGAGCTTATATTACAGCAATCCCATGTCGAGAATGTCTACAGATGTTATGGCAGTGCGGAATCCACGAAATCTACTACACCAACATCTCTTCACCAAAGTCGTGCATGTGGAGCGATGGTTACAATGAAATACTAGAGCAGATTGAAGATAGGATTGAGTTTAAGTTTTTTCCTAAGAATTACCTATGTAATTATCCACTTATTGAATCCGCAGAAAAGTTTGAAAATTTATGAAAAACACTTGACAAATCGCGGTTTGTAGACTATAATATAGTAAACCGAAACAAAGCCAATTTAAACATTTTACAGGAGTGGATAGAAATGCCGAGTATGGCGGAAATGGTAGAAGCACACCTTTTAAATGTGCAACGTGAAATCCAAACCCTTGAGGAAAGGAAGGTTGTAATCGACACAGAAATTGATAAGCTGAAAAATTATCTGGCAGAAGGTCAGGTTACTTTAAGACAAGTAAACAACACACAAAAAAAACAGGATGCACCCGCATCCACAGTATCTAGTCCCAGTTTAGGAGGATCTTAATGGAAAGTAATGAGTTTTATACGGCACTCACACGATTGCCAAGTAGTTATTTCAGTACAGAAGGTAAACTCACTGGCTCAATCGCTGGCGGTCAATACCGTGGCGAAGCAGTAAACCCAGTAACCGCACTCGCATACAAAGCTACGGGTACAGTTTATGGAACTAACAAGCGGGAGACTTTTCGGGCTGGTAAAACCTTGGGCCTGAACCGAGGCTTTACTGAAACAGTTTACAACGCTACCACGGGCGGTTCGAATCGTGGTAATACACAAGTAGTTCGTGGAAAAATTCGATCAGCTTTAGGAGTTTAATTATGAATCAGAATTGTTGGAATGGTGCAGGACGTTTGACCAAGGATGCAGATTTTGGTGAAACCAAGAAGGGTACACCAATGTCTAAGTTTCGCTTGGCAGTAAATGATCGTCGAAATGACGACACGTTGTTTATCAATGTCCTCTGCTTTGGAAAGATGGCAGAGGCTCTCAATCCCATGCTTCTCAAAGGTCGTCTAGTTTCGATCACAGGAAAGCTCAAGGTTGACGACTATGAAGACGAGAACCAGCAGAAGAAGAGTTCTGTTTGCATTATGGCAGACGAGATTTCTGTTGGACCCGATCCTTCAACAATCACTCCAAGGGGCCATACGATCAAGCAAGACTAATTCTAGCTGTATGTGGGAGTAACAAATGAAATGTTGTGGGTAATGAATCCCATCCTTCCATTTTCTTACATCTTCTTGGCTAACAGTCAGGTTAAACGACTGACTTTCCCTTCACAGCCAAGAATATACCTCGTTGAGCATGATGCTTGACGAGGTTTTTTTGTGAAAATTCCTAAAGTCCACTTGACAAATAGCCGATTCATGGTATAATAGAGGAAAATCAAATCACTTTAGTCTAGGAGAAAATCAGTGTCACCAGAAACCCTTATGTTTACTGCCAAAATGTTGGGTACAGCAATCGCCGTATTTATGGGTATTTGCTTTTTTATTGGTCTTATTGCTGGGGAAGAGGGTGGAGTAGTACCACTTAGATTGTTAGATAAAGCGGGTAGTGTAGACGATCAACACCTTTTTGCTATTGCTACAGGTAATGAAGAATACTTAGCTGCACATTGTACGCTTGATCCAAAGGTGCAGATTCAGAATGAGAAACTAGAAATTCAGAGACTTAGAAACAAATACGCAAGGATAAAAGTAGAGCAGCAGATTGCAGACCTTGAAAACAAAAAGAGAAATGATACAGCAGGAACTCAAACTAATCCATTAATGGCAGAATGTGTTAACGCTTTGATGGGTCTTGGTGAAAACGAATCAAAAGCAAGGGCTAAAGTCAACAAATATTTTGCAAACAATCCAAACACTAAAACTATAGATGAATTTATTGCAGGAGTATTTCAAAGATGAGAATTAACCTTCAATCCCCGATTAATCAATTAGGATACGGCGTTGCCTCACTAAACATACTCAAGGCATTACAGAATAAAGCAGAAGTTTCCCTTTTTCCTATCGGGCAACCGCAAGTCACCAATCAGGAAGATGCAACTGCGGTCAGGAAGGGTGTGGAAGTTGCAAAAACATTTGACCCACAAGCACCCTGTATTAAAATTTGGCATCAGAACCAGATGGCAGAACGTATAGGGTCAGGTAAGTTTATTGGCTTCCCTATCTTTGAGTTGGACACATTTAATAATATGGAAAAACACCATATGTTATCGTGTGATGAACTCATGGTTTGTTCAGAGTGGGCAAGAAACGTTGTTGCAGAGAATGCTTGTGGTAACGGTAAGATTCACGTTATTCCTCTTGGTGTAGACGCAGAACTATTCCCACCAGCACCAGTAAGGCAGGATAACAAGACAATCTTCTTCAACTGTGGCAAGTGGGAAATCCGTAAGGGGCACGATATTCTCATTAATGCTTTCAAAAAAGTGCTTGAGCATGGAGAGGATGCAGAATTGTGGATGATGTGTAGCAATCCATTTAACTCCCCTGAAGAAGATGCCCGATGGAGTCAGCTTTATAACCATCCAAAAGTCAAGCTAATTCCAAGGGCTGACACACAAGCAGAAGTGTATAATATTATGTCTCAAGTAGATTGCGGTGTCTTTCCTTCTCGCGGAGAAGGCTGGAATCTGGAACTTTTAGAAATGATGTCTGCTGGTAAGCATGTGGTGACTACCAATTATTCTGCTCATACTGAGTTTTGCACTGAAGAAAACAGCGGACTCGTGACGATAAGCGATGTAGAACCAGCGTTTGATGGGAAGTGGTTCTTTGGTCAGGGTAACTGGGCAAAAATCACAGAACATACTCAGCTTGATTTGTATATGAAGATGATAAATTATATTCTGGACAAGAGGGGTACTTTGAACGAAGCTGGAATTGAAACTGCCAAAAAGTTCTCTTGGGAAAATACAGTCGATCAAATCCTAAAGGTATTGGAGTAAAAATGGGAGATGAAAGAAGTACGCTAGTAAGTCTTCAGTATAGCATTGATGCCAATGGTGAAATATACATAGATATATCCTTAGAGGATTATTCAGAAGAAATAATTAAAAAATTCGCAGTTTTATTGGCTTCAATATCTACAACAAGTTTCGAAGTTCAAACACTTAAAGTGGCACAAGACACTTTTCTTGCAAATGGTAGACAAAAAGAAATGCTTATGCTTACTAAAGAAATGCTCGAAAAACAAAGGGTGTTTAACAAATTAAATGAAGGAGAACTGGTTGAGAAGAAGGAAAATAATCAGGATGACCCATTAATTAAACCAACTGACCTAATGTAAGGAGTCTATCATAAAAAAAATAAATAAAAAGTTGCAGATAGGATGGCAGAAATATGAAGACACAATAGAGTCCCAACTAAATAACCCTCTTTTGGAGATGATTATAAATAAAAGTATGGGTCCAGAGATTCCTTTGGAAGATTTAGACGAAAAAGAATTAGAGCAGTTAGAAAGTATGCCTACACAATTTGAACCTAATTTTATGGTTTCAATTGATAACCAATTGATGGAGAAAGTTTCTATGGCACAAAGCCTTGATTGTTGGCTGGGCCACACTAATTTTAACATAACAGAAAAAATTAGAGATAAAATTGAAAAAAGTGAAGGTGTTGAAGCATTGAAGATATGTAGTAGATACAGATTCTTCCTTGGCGTTGGCAAAATGTTTGAATTTACAGATGTCAGAAATAATATTGAAAACCTACTTACTAATTTTGAGGACAAAAATTAACATGAACAAATACGAACAGTACCTAAATGACGTTGACACTATGAAAACTGCCTATAATGCAGCATCTTCATTCAGAAATATTCTGACCTCAGAAGAAATTAAAAGCTGTGTTTTAAAAGCACTGTTCAGAGCCGTGAATAAGTATGACAAATCCAGAAACGTAAAATTTACATCATACCTATACAACGGAGTAAGATTTGAGTGTCTTAGTCAGACTAAAACTAACAAAAGGCACAAGAGACGACTAACCAACGCCATTCCTGATACGCGAAATCCTATGGCAGAATTTGAAATGAAAGATGTAATTGAGTCAGTTTGTGACGATGCTGAGCTTATTTTCGACAGATTCTATAAAAATATGACAATTACGGAGATTGCGAAGATCAGGAAAGTATGCGGAGAGACTGTCAGAATAAGAATTGCGAAAAATCTTGAAAAGATGAGGATTTCACTTAAAAAAAGTGTATAATATAACGGACTTGGACTACGATCAGGACACCGGGAAATCTAACACTTTTTATTTATTTCAATTAGGAGATTTACTATGGCTACTGTACGTCCTTCCGGTGCTGGCGATGAAGTTGTTGGTAACGGAGAAGTCCGTGACGGTGGAACCGTCATTCGTGGTGGCTCAAACGCTGCCGGTGTCATGACTAAGAGCCTTACCTTGGCCGAGATTGCTGACGATCAAGGCCAAACCTTTGGTTCGAAGGTTGTTGCTAACGATGGAACAGGTAATCAATACACTGACAGGGTTGGTGTTGGTAAAGCTGTTTCTGGTGGCACAATCGCTTATCAGGCTAGTACTACTGAGTGGGTTGTTAAGGGTGGTAATGTTTCCACTACTCTTGGTGGTGTTGCTAACACAACCTTGATTGGTGGTCAAGCCGGTCCTGACCCAGTTCGTGGCAATATCGCTAGTCTTGAAACGACCCGTGATTATGGTGATATGACTATTGATATATTGGCTGCTCCAGCTTCGGGTATCAATTCTTACAGAACTATTACTGGTGGTGGATCTGAGAAGAATTACATCGACCCCGCTGTTGCTGGTGGTGCAACCAACTCTGCTGACTCTGCTGCGAATACCACTCGTGCTATTCCCGGTGAGTTTGTTTACAGAGATGGTTCAGCGAACCCAATTCAGGATGACTTCAAATCAAAAGAAGCTCCTGAAGCATAAACTTCCTATACAAATTTAACTTAGCCCTCAGAGATGGGGGCTAGGTTTTCCTTTATGGAGGTTTATAATGGTTACGCCGGAGTTTGCAGGAGCAATAGCAACACTTATCGGTGCATTCATCGGAGTGTTAGGTTTTTTGTACAAAATCTTTAGCTTTGTCAAGTCATTTCAAAGATTTGAAGAAGAAGTAAAGAAATCAATTAGCATTATTAAAGCAGAAGTTACGCCTAATAGTGGCAAATCTTTAAAAGATACTGTAAATTCATTGAAAAAGGCTTGTGATAGAATAGAAACTAGACAAAAGGTATTAGATCAAAGATCGAAAGCCGCCCTTCACTATAACGAGAGTCCGCTTTTTGAGACAGATATTAAGGGTAGATTAACTTGGTGCAACGAAGCATTTTTAGAATTAACAAACGACAACGGTGGTTGTAAAGACGAATTCGATTGGCTAACGGTTATCGAAGATGATCGAAGAGAGCATTTTCTGAAAGAGTTTGACTCTTGTTTGAAAATGTGCAGGAAGATTGACATTGAAACCATCTCCGTTCATGGAAGGCCCATACATTTTGTTGGACACCCTTACAAACTTGGTAAAGGTATTCATGAAGGATTTTTAATTCATCTTTATTTACAGGAGAATGAGAAATGAACAAAGGCAGTAAAAGATTTACTTTAAACTTGAGCGACATTTCTGGTGTCGTCAAAACCGCTATTTTGGTGGGCGGTGCAGCAGCACTGACTGTTATTGCAGAAAACTTGCATGTTCTTGACATTGGACATTATGCTCCGCTTATTGTTCCAATCATCGCTCTTGGTCTTGATACCGCGATCAAGTGGCTCAAAGACGCTTCACCGAAAGATTAAGACAGTAGGAGTAAATAATGGACTTTAACACCGCACGCAATTTGCTTAACGCATATCGCAACGGTTTTGAGGGTGCTGTATGTGACCCAGAAGAAACCGCAGAATTGTTAGGCCGGTTAAAGACCCCACTTTTTGGTACTACTGCTTATAAGCTATTTGGAGCAGGGGAAGGTAAACTTTCCCTGCCCTTTCTTTCTTTGCTCAAATTCGATAAGGGGTTTGGCCCAGCAGAGCGGCAAACAACTGGCGACTGTGTAAGTCATGCAACTAGAAATGCATTAGACTTAACCAGAGCAGTTGAAATTGATATCAAGGGTGAGTCAGAAGATTTCATTGTTAGAAGTGCAACGGAGGCTATCTATCAAAGTAGAGGTCACAGAGGTCAAGGGATGACTTGCTCTGGAGCCGCTAAATACGTCTACGAGAAGGGTGGAATTCTTTTAAGAAAAGATTATGGCGACATTGATTTGTCTGTCTATAACTCAAACACTGGGTCACAAGGTCGCATTCCCGATAGTATCTACAAGACTGAAGCTCAGAGACACCAAGTAGAGACCATATCTTTGATCTCTACAGTAGAAGAGGCCAGAGATGCTTTAGCTAATGGTTACGGCATATCAGTGTGTTCTGGTTATGGTTTTTCTAGTAGGCGAGATTCTAAAGGTATAGCAAAGAGATCGGACGGTTGGTCACATGCTATGGCTTGGATTGCTTGCGACGATACGAGAAAAAGATATAACGAAACCTTATTTTTGGTTCAAAACAGTTGGGGTAAATGGAATAATGGTCCCAAGGTTCACGGACAACCAGACGGTAGCTTTTGGATCAGAGAAAAAGATGCTAGAGGTATGTTGGGATCAAGAGGCTCTTGGGTCTTTAGTAATGTAAATGGTTTCCCCGCGAGAAAACTTCCCGACTACGGATTCAATAAATATTTATGAGGAGATAAAAGTGTATAGAAACTCAGTATTTGCACTATCATTATGTTTGCTGGTTGTTGGTTGTAGTGGTATTGTCGCACAAGATTACGACCACGCTAAGAAAATTAGGGCTTATCAGGCGACACGTTTAGCTGTTGCTGTAATGAACACTCCAAATACAATTCCAGATGAAGACGATGTAGAACAATGTGATGGCTCTGGTTATATTACTCATGGTGATGGTCACAGAACGCTTTGCCCCGGCTGTCCAGCCTGCAAGGAGAAAGATGGAAAAGAACCTGTCGCTGCTGATATCGAACCAGAATACAATGTATATCATTTTGGTGCTGAATGGTGTGGGCCATGCCAGCAGATGATTAAGAATACTTGGCCTGATGAAAAAATGATTGAGTTTCTAAAAGATAAAAATGTAAAACTTTTTGTGTTCGATGCAGACAACGAAGATCATAAGAAGTATTTCTCGTACTATAAAGTGACTTCGTACCCTACAATTATATTGTTAGATGCAGATAATTTGGATACCCCACTTCAAAGAAATGTCGGTGGAGTGAGTGCAGAGGTCATGATTAAACAATTGGGTAAGGCACTATGAATGATTTAAACAAAGTAGCAACAAGAATATCTTCTCACGTTGCAGGCAAAGATAAGAACTTTGGGCTAGACCCAATGACTATCTCAATTATTATCAGCATCATCACCAATCTTGTAAAACTTTGGTGGAGTTGCAGAAGCAAAAGTAAGGTTCGTGAGCAACTGCGGAATCCCTCTTGGTTATTTAAACTCTTTCTCAAAAGAGAGATCAGAAAACAACAGGTCAAAGGAGGCTCCCGTAGAAATACGATGTACGGAGCTTTTCTTGATGTTGGCAAAAATTTGTCGGATAAAGAATTGAACAATATTTTAGAAGAGATTGGAGGAAAGTAGATGAATACATTTCAGTGGGTCATGCTAGCTGCTGCTATTTTTTTAGTTGCACCAGTGGTTTTTGAGAAGTTTAAAGGGCTTATTTCATCTGCCCCTACGTCGCCACCTGTGCCACCCGCACCTGAGCATGTGAATATTTGCGACGGACTGGTTGATGTTGTTAAGTGTTGGGAACACTTATGTGATTGCTGTGAGGCTCAGGGCATGGAGGATGCTGCCAGAGAACTCAAAGAAATCTTCCCGTTATTTGTGATTCAGGAGGTAAAGAATGAGTAATCAACTCAGAACGATATTAGCTGCTGTTCTGTGTGTGATTGCACTTTTTGGCGAACCTGCATTTGAGTGGGTTAAAAACAATGTAGATATTATCAATATTGTGCCAGACGATCCAGACGTAAAAGTGAATGAGCCATCTTTAGAGAATAAAGAATTAGTCGATGACATTGTCAAGATTGATTTTTCAAAAGAAGATAGAGAGCTTGTTTCTTACTTCTTCCTAGAACTAGCAGACGTTTTAAGAGATGACGATAAGATCATCAAAACAACGGGCCAGTTTGCCAACTTTAATGTAATGGCAGGCATCCTGCATTTTGATACAGACTTTGCCGGTAAATACAGGGGTTTCGGTGACGCTGTAGAATATGCAGTCCAAAATTCCATTGGTTTAGAGAATCAGCCTTTGACCGATAGTAAGCGTCAAGATCTTGTAGATGTCCTCGAAGCAGTAGCTTGGAGTGCCAATCAATGAGCTTAATAGATGTATTGCTTGACAGAATGATGGACAAGTACGGCATTGAGCGTAAAGATATTGACAAGGCGAAAAGAATGATGGATAAGGTTGAGTTCGTAAAACGTAACGGCGAAAACTATTTGATTATCGACATTGGTGACGGAATGGAACTCTCTATCAAACAATAAAAATTTTACCTCTCTTTAGTGGAACGATATCTACTTTAGAGAGGTTTTTTTGTACTTTCCTCTTGACAAAACCGGCTTCGTAGACTATAATAGAGTACAAGAACCCGCTACATTCGACAATATTTGTATAAAGATAGGAACAACTAGATGCAGGTTACAAAACGCGGTGGATCTAAAGAAGATTTCTCAGTAGAAAAGATCCACAAAGTTGTAAGCTGGGCGGTTAAAGGTATTAACGGTGTGTCACTCTCTGACGTTGAGATGAACGCGAACCTGTCCCTGTATGATGGAATTACTAGCTCAGAGATTCATCAGATTCTCATCAAGTCAGCAAGCGATTTGATATCAACATCTTCACCCAACTATCAGTATGTCGCCGCTAGACTGCTGAATATGCAACTCAGAAAAGAAGTTTGGGGCTACGGAGATCAGCCCACTGACTTCCTGATTTTCATTCGTAGAAACGTAGATAATGGCATCTATGACCCACAACTGGAGAAGAAGTGGAGTGAAGAAGAAATTGATGCCTTTGGTAAGTATATTAGTCACAATCGTGATGATATGTTTACATATGCTGGTCTACAGCAAATGATTGATAAATACTTAGTAAAGAATAGAAGTACGGGCCATATCTATGAGACCCCACAGTTTGCTTATATGGCTATTGCTATGTGTCTATTCGATGATATTAACGAGGTAAAACAAGCGTATGACTGTTACTCCACGTTTCAGATTAATCTTCCTACTCCTATTATGGCTGGTGTGCGTACCAATATTCGTCAGTTCGCATCCTGCGTTCTCGTCGATGTAGACGACAATCTTGATGCTATCTTTAGTAGCATACACGCCGTTGGAAAGTACACCGCTAGACGAGCAGGAATTGGACTCAACATCGGACGTATGAGACCAATCAACTCACCTATCAGGTGTGGAGAAGTCATCCATACAGGACTCATACCATACCTAAAAAACTTTGAGTCAGCAGTTAAATCAACGTCTCAGAATGGACTTCGGGGAGGATCGGCAACAGTCCACGTACCTTTCTGGCACTTTGAGATTGAAGACATTCTTGTGCTTAAGAATAATGCAGGGACTGACGATAACAGAGTTAGAAAGCTGGACTACAGTATTCAGTTTTGTAAACTATTCTATGACCGTTTAATTGCCAATGAAGATATTACTTTGTTCAGTCCTCATGAAACAAATGGTTTGTATGAAGCGTTTGGTGATAACGAAAAGTTTGAAGAGCTATATCTTAAATATGAAGGCAAGAGATCACTAAAGTTTAGAAAGAAGATTCCAGCAAGAAAGCTGGCAGAAATCTTTGCTCGCGAACGCTTGGAAACTGGACGTATCTACAGTATGAATATTGACTCAGCCAATGAACACGGATCGTGGAATGTACCATGTTATATGTCAAATCTGTGTCAGGAAATTATTCACCCGACAAAACCTATTCAGGCCATTGATGATGCAGAAGGCGAGATTGGCATTTGCATTTTGTCTGCGTTAAACCTGTTGGAGATGAATGATGAGAAAGATATTGAAGAAGCGTGTCGAATTGCTGTACGGACTCTTGACTCTGTTATTGATTACCAAGATTACCCCGTACTTGCAGGCGAAAACTTTACCAAAAATAGGCGATCACTTGGAATTGGTATTACTAACCTTGCGGGTTTCTTAGCTAAGAATAAACTAAAATACGAAGATGCCGGAGCGTTAGAGTTGGTTCATGAGGCTATGGAACAGATCCAATGGAATCTCCTAAATGCAAGTTGTGAGTTGGCAGAAGAAAAGGGTGCATGTTCTAAGTTTGGTGAGACTAAATACTCACAGGGTTTGTTACCTATTGACTGGTACAAGAACACTGTAGACGAATTAATTAAACCTAATTATAATATGGATTGGGAGGGGTTGCGTGAAAGGATTAAAAAACACGGTCTTCGGCACTCTACTTTATCTGCTATTATGCCTTGTGAGTCTAGCTCCGTTATTCAGAACTCTACCAATGGAATTGAACCCGTCAGATCGTTGCTGATTCACAAAAAGGCAAAGAATGGCGTGCTAAAACAATTAGTGCCAAACTATCACATGAGAAAGAACTTCTACACACTCGCGTGGGACATGCCAAACAATAAAGCTATGCTCAACTTGGCTGCTGTGATCCAGAAGTTTGTGGATATGAGTATAAGTACAAACCTGTATTATAACTACTCTCACTATGAGGATGGAAATATCCCATTGAGTGTTCTTATTAAAGATCAAATCTATGGCTATAAGTATGGACTGAAGAATTTTTATTATGCCAACACACCTGATGGTGATGGCGAAACTGAAAGAGAAATGAATTGCGAATCTGGAGCTTGCTCGATTTGAATACTATTTTGTAGCCTCTTTGAGCATTAGATAATTTAAGCAGGGGAGATAAACAATGAAGACGATTTTTAATACCAAGAATGTCGATCCAATGTCACAACCGCTTTTTCTCGGTAAAGACCTTGGTCTTCAGCGATATGACGTAGTTAAGTATCCTATCTTTAAAGAACTTGACAGCAAGCAGATGATGAACTTCTGGCGACCAGAAGAAATCGAACTCAAGAAAGATCGCGGCGACTTCAAAGAGATGTCGGACAATGAGAAGTTTATCTTTACGTCTAATCTTAAATACCAGACTATGCTCGATAGTGTAATCTGCCGTGGCGTTCCTACCCTACTGGAGTTCGTCACCAATACAGAACTAGAAGCCTGCCTGATGACTTGGCAGTTCTTTGAGAAGATTCACTCACAAAGTTATAGCTATATCATTCAGAATGTCTTTGCTGACAGTTCCGAAATTTTTAGCGGAATTTATGAAGATAAAGAGATTATGAAGCGGGCAAATAGTGCTATCGAAGACTATAATAACTTGATGGGTATGAGTTGTGACTCTACCAAACCATCTAATCTGAAGAAGCAAATCTATATGACCATTGTTAGTATCAACATCCTTGAAGCCATCCGTTTCTATGTGAGTTTTGTTTGTAGCTTTGCGTTTGCAGAGAACAAGAAGATGGTCGGCAATGCAGATATTATCAAGCTCATCAAACGTGATGAGTCATTACATCTAGCTAATACTCAACAAATTCTAAAGATTCTACACACAGAAGAGTCAGAAGGGTTTGTTAGTACAGCCGCTAAATGTCAAGACGACGCCATTGAAATGTTTGATAGAGCAGCGGCAGAAGAAAAAGAATGGGCATCGTACCTGTTCCAAAACGGATCAATCATTGGACTCAATGAGACTGTACTACATCAGTATATTGATTGGCTCTGTATGTCTCGAAGAAAAGCCATTGGGATTCCATACGAAAACGTTGGAAAGAACCCAATCGCAGGTTGGACGCAGGCTTGGATGCATAGCGAAAGCGTTCAAGTTGCTCCACAGGAACATGAAATTACTAGCTACAAAATCGGTGCTAGTAAGAATGATTTAGACGATATGGATTTAGGAGGATTTACTTATGAATAATGTATGTAAAGATTATTGTAATACTGGAACTGAATCTTATATTACAAAGATTACACAGTGGCATCACGACCGTAATCTTATTGAAGGGTCTACAGACAAAGATCAATTTTGTAAGCTAATGCAGGAGGCCGGTGAGCTTTCGGATAGTATTTGCAAAGGTAAAGATGTCTCTGACGATATTGGCGACATGATTGTTGTACTAATCAATATTGCAGAGAGGAACAAATTAAACATCTCTAAATGTCTTGCGAAGGCATGGGATGACATTGAAGATAGGAAAGGTAAGATGGTTGACGGTGTGTTCGTTAAGGAGGCCGATCTATAAACTTTTCCAGATAAGGGTTTTAAATGAGAACTAAACGACAAAGACGAGACGACAACAAGAAATCTAATCACAAAATTAAGCCTTTAGAAGCAAAAACAGATAATCAAAGAGATTATATTAGGGCGATTGTAGAGAATGACATTATTTTTTGCTCTGGCCCTGCTGGTTCTGGCAAATCGTTCATAGCCGCAGGAATTGCAGCAGAGCACTTATATAACGGAAAAAATGAGCAAATCATTGTAACTAGACCATTAGTTTGTACTGGTAAAGACATTGGGGCTTTGCCGGGAGAAATGGGTGAGAAAATCGCACCTTATCTTTTACCAATGGAAGAAAACCTAAAACACTTTCTTGGTCAAGCACACTACGGTCTTTATTCCAATGAGGGTAAGATCCAGTACAAACCTTTAGAAGTCATGAGAGGGTCTACATTTCATAACTCTTACATGATTTTGGATGAGGCACAAAACTGTACTGAAGATCAGATTAAAATGTTTGTCTCTCGTATGGGCGAAAACAGTAAAGTCATTATCAATGGAGATATTGAACAAGATGATCTGCGTGGTCGGAGTGGTCTTGAGTTTTGCATGAATAGACTAGACCGTATTGACGGTATTGGAATCTGCGAATTAGACTATGAGGACATTCAGAGGAATGGGATTATAGGAAGATTTTTAAGAGCATTGGAGAACTAAATGCCAACATATGTTTATGAGTGTAGTGCATGTGAACACTCTTTTGAAAAGTTGCAAAAGATGACTGACGACCCACTCAAGAAATGCCCTGAGTGTGGTAAGAAGAAACTGTTTAAAGTTTTGACTGGGGGTTTTTATGGATTTGTTTCTGGAAGCGAAACTATTGGAGGTCTTGCGGATAAAAACGCTAGAGAAAACAAAAACAAAATCGCAGAAGCAGAAGCAAAAAAACGTGAGTCAACACCAGAAGTACCAAAGGCTTGGTACGACAAGTATGGAAATGCTACACCAAAAGAAATTAATAAAATGACACAGCAACAAAAAACTAAATATATCATGGGAGGCCGTAAATGAGGTTTGTTGACGAAAAATTTTTACCACAAGAAGAAAAGACTGTACTTCTGTTTGGAAAAACTGGAGAAGTATTAAACAAAGATGAACAGCATAAATTGCCGCACTATGCTAAAATTGTGCAGAATTTAGAAGATAAAGAAACTTATTATATTAGAATCTATCAAAGTACACCATTCGACCCAACGGGTCCATACGGTAGAAGAGAGAGAAATCTAGATACGCAAATTAAAAGCGTTTCAAGAAGCACTTTTGATTTTTATGTTACATATTTAAAAACTAATAATTCAATTTACTTAACCAAGGCTCAACGAGGATTTTTAAATGACTAAAAAGGGACCGCTCAGCAAGGCAGAGAAGTTTTACATTGAAGGCCATCTGGAAAAACCGATGGAAGATTTGTGCAAAGATTTAGATAGAGCTAAGTCTAGCATTGAGAAATACATTAAGACCATTCCAGTTGATGACAAGCAAAAGGCAGAAACCTTGCTGCTACAGCAGTTTGCCAGAAATGGAAAAGGGTCTACGGTTATGACTCAAAATGCAGCAGAATTGTCAGATGAAAAACGTTCTAAGTTTACAAATAATGGAACGATAAGAAGCTCCAAGTGTACCACGAATACTAGGTGACAAATGGATGATAAAAAGTGGGGCGAATTTTATTCGTCAGACAGAAAAAATATAAGCAAAGTCTTCGTAAAGGTTATGACGACCGATAAAAATCATTGGTTCTTTTCCGATTATGATATATGGTACGAAGTAAAAGATTATTGTGAGAAAAATTCTGTGTTTATTCAGGATTTGCACTTGCAATTTCGGTCTAACAAATGTATAATAGATATAGGAGAGTGTAAAGCACTATATTTAGTGAGGTCCGCTCTCGGTGCTATAGGTCAACCGACAAAAAATTACTTCACCGTGGGAACATTAAACGATGGAGTGGTTCACAAGCAAATGTGGTTGACTCCAGAATTAATTTTAGACAAGCAGTACGACGATGATTTGTCTGAATGTTTTAGCGAGGCTATAATCTACAATGAACAAAAGAAAAAGAAGCGAAAAGAGTAAATACAAACACTTAACAACAGGAGACTATTGCACTTGTGCCCAATATGTTGCTGCAATTATGTGTCAACGTAATGCAGAAAACAAGAATGAGGGGTCTTTACCCTACAAATTCTGGAACAAAAAACCTTGGGACTGGACTTACAAGAAACAGCTTTTTAAGGCCAATAGCATACTAAAGGACTACAGTGAAGAAGCACTTGTCAAAGTAATTGAATCACCAGAGTTCAAAGGTATCTTTTCACTAAACCATCCGAAAGCAATTGCAATTATTAAGAAGTATGAGCTACAGATTGAAGATCAGAAGTCAAAACCGAAGCAAGAAATTGAAGTTAAGAAAGACGCCAAGACTAGGAAAAAGAGTTATGGCGGGAAGAACCTTTTAAATAAACTTAGGAAATTAGAGAATGGCTAAGAAAAAGAGTAAACCTATTGAGTACGACGATCCTACTGTCGCAACATTATGTAAGAAGTATGGTAATGTTATTCAGTCTGGCACCAAGGTGTTAGAGTCTCTGGAGACGTATGATACCATCAGTCTTAGCCCAGTACTTGATATGGCACTCGGTGGTGGGTTGCGTGAGGGTCAGGTTGTTGTAATGACTGGCGACCCAAAGACTGGAAAGACAACGACCGCTCTGTATGCTGCTGCCAAGGCACAAGCTAAAGGTAAGAAAGTATACTACCTAAATACCGAAGGTCGTCTGACCAAACAAAACTTTCGTGGCGTCAAAGGTTTAGATATTGATGCTATTCAAATCGTCCAAGCTACAGACGATACACCTGTCGTATCTGCTGAGACATATCTTAATATTATGGAGCGACTGATTAAAGAAGAAGAGAACCTTTTCTTGATCTGTGATTCTACATCTAACATGGTTCCGCAAGACGAGATTGATGGAGAGATCCGTACAGGTGTTCGTAATGCTCTACCACGCTTGTTGTCTATGTTTTTCAAGCGTATCAGCGGCGACGTATCACGCATGAAAACTATTGCCGTGTTCATTACTCACAATATCGCCAACACTGGTGGTTCACGATTTTCACCTAATAAGATGGCAGACTGCGGTAACATGATACAGTTCCAAGCTGGAACTAACATGGTCATCACGCACCGTGGCAAATGGGAAGTACCCAAAGAGTCAGGAAATCACGTTGGTCAAGTTGCTAACTGGATAATCAAAACTTCTGCCGCTGGTGGCACGCCCATGAGTACGGCAGCAAGCTGGATTCGTTACGGCATCGGTATTGATGAGTCGCAAGAGATTGCAACTATTGCTACAGACTTCGCACTGATTCAAGCAAAAGGTGCTTGGTATACAATTTCTTGTTTAGTCGATAAGGCTACACACCCCATCGTACACCAATACCTTTCAAGCAACGAAGTTGATCCATCAAATGAAGAAGCTGTAGTCAAGGCGTTTAAGTTTCAGGGTATGGAGAAACTGGTAAACTTCTTAAATGAAAACGAAGAACTCAGAGATATTGTAATTGAAGAAGTTAGAGAATTATTCTGATCGCGGTGAGATTTCCTTTTGGAGATTTTAGTGAAAGTCACAGGCTTAAATGGTAGAGAGTATAATCTCGACACCAAGAAATATTTGATTAACAATCGAAGTAAGCGTAGCTTCTATCACTTACAAGCTAGGAAACTTATAGTCGAGCTATTTCATCCCTATCAGGTACTTGAAGAAGTTACGCTTCCCGGTTCTTCTATAAAAAAATCCAAACTAGCCCTTGACTTTTTGATTCCATCGTGTGCAATAGGTATTGAAGTGCATGGCGAACAGCACTTTAAATATGTGCCGTACTTTCATAAATCTAAGATCGGGTTTGCACAAGCAAAGAAGCGAGACTTGGATAAGAAAGAGTGGTGCAGAATTAACGAAATCACAATTATAGAGCTACGTTGGGACGAAGGTCTAGAATACTGGAGGGAGAAAATTGAACGCAGCAGATAGATTAAAAGTATTTGTTGAAGGTATTGAAAGGTACGTTACGGCGGAGAATATTTCTCCAACCAAGTTTAATCCAGAGTTTGCTGTTGCAGAAACTCTAACAGTAGAGAAGATGGAAAAGTTGACTCAGGACGACTGCTTCAACCACGCTTATCAGTTATACCAATATGCAGACCATATAGCTTGGTGTCGATCAAAGTGTGAGAATGTTGTTGGATGGTGTAGAGAAAATCTTGGTAGCATTATAGCTAGTGAGGTGACACAAATCGAAGTACAGTTTATGAAATATGAAACTAAAGTTGATCTCATCAAAAGAGAAAACGACATAGCAAGAAGCATTAACGAGTGGTTGCTGACAGCACAAAGCCGACTAGAACTTTTAAAAAGTAGAGAATACAACGTTCGCCGCAAGGCTGATATCTTAATTGAAAAAGGGAAAAGAAGATGAGTGACGACATTGTAAAAACATTGTTAGAATCATTGACAGATGAGCAAAAGGCTCAGCTTGTGCAAGACTTGTTAAAGTCAAATCAAAATGGAGAAGCTCCAGTATTAAAAGAGGAAACGGTTTCCTCAAAACCTCAGCCAAATGTGACAAAGGACTTTAGAGTAGTTCAGAACGATAAATTAGATAAAAGGAAAACTCCGGTGACAGCTAGAAGAAATCAGTGGGTAGATAAAGGCGAGGATCGTGATCCAAACTTTGACCCCGCTAAGTTTGAGAGTATGGGTAAAGCAGCACGAGACCGCAGACAAGCAAGAAAGAAGACTATTGAGTGCCACGTTTGTGGTCGTAGTTTTACTGTAAATCCCGCCTACGTATACGGCGAAAACATTAGATGTAACCAATGCGTAGGGAGGTAAAATGGATCAGCTTGCTGATACCGGTGCAGAGAGAGCAGTTCTAGCTGGACTCTTTGCATACGGGCTTGAATCTTATGTTGAAATCAGTGACTTTCTTACGCATAACAGCTTCGCTAACCGTAACAATCAAGTCATTTACAAGTGTATCGAAAAGGTGTTGGAGAATGATGCTGTAGCTGACATTCCAGCAATTCTTTCTGCTGCTGAACAACTTAACCTCACAGAAGTAGTCAAGACTGAACATGAGTTAGACTACATTCGTGACCTTATGGACTATCCTGTTAAAAGGGGTAATACCCTGCATTTTGCTGCACAGGTTAAAAAGTTTGAGTTTGCACGCAACGCAAAACGTATCGCTAAAAAGATAGATAAAGATATTGACTCCATTGTTGGCGATGAGAGCATTGATGATATTATCAATCTCGTAGAAACACCACTTATGGATTTCTTGCGTGACGATGAGTCAGGCCAAAACCCAGAGATGCTTGGCGATAATCTTGACGAATACATCGAATTTCTAATCGAAAACAAATGTGACCAAATAGGACTGACTAGTGGATTTCCCAGATTTGATTCCGTCATTGGTGGTGGCTTACGTCGCAAGTGTGTGGATCTCGTATCCGCAAGGCCCGGAGTAGGTAAGTCTGTGTTTGCAGATAATGTTGCTCTGCATAATGCTAGGAATGGAATTCCCGTACTTATGCTCGATACTGAGATGAGCAAAGAGGACCACCTCAACAGAATCCTTGCTAATATCAGTGGTGTTCCTATTCAGGATATTACAACCGGCAAGTTCTCAGAAGATGACGAGAAAGCTATTGCCGTTAAAAATGCGGCAGAAGAAATTAGAGATATCCCCTACACCTATGTTAGTGTAGCTGGTGCCCCCTTTGAAACCATTATGAATATCATCAAGCGATGGATTCTTCGTGAAGTGGGTCAGGACGAAAATGGCACAACCAACGACTGCCTTGTTGTGTACGATTATCTCAAGCTCATGTCGTCATCCGGCATCAGTAACAATATCCAAGAGTATCAGGCTCTTGGTTTCCAAATCACAGAATTACATAACCTAACAGTTAAGTATGACTTCCCATGTCTATCATTTGTTCAGTTGAACCGTGATGGTATCACAAAGGAATCTACGGATGCTGTTAGCGGTTCTGACCGCATCATTTGGTTGTGTACGTCTTTCTCTATATTTAAATTAAAGTCCGCAGAGGAACTGGCAGAGGGCGGTCCAAACGGTGGTAATCGAAAGATTGTCACTTTAAAAGCTCGTCACGGTGCTGGATTACTTGACGGTAATTATATTAATATGAATATGGTTGGCGAACATGCACAGTTGACCGAGTTGCGAACTAGAGATGAAATAAGATCCTCACCCGATGGTGATGTGATCGAAGGTTCTGATATACCATTCTGTATAGAGGGAGATGATGATGCCGGAATGTAAACCACCAGCACAATGTTGTGTGACGAATAAACCTTGGGGTTCCTATACAGATTACTTTAGGGCTGACAATGTAGTATTTAAAACAATTGAAGTAAGTCCGAAGCAAAGACTATCTCTACAGACCCATGAAGAACGTGCCGAGATCTGGGTTGTTATGGAGGGCGAGTGTCTTTGTGAAATAAATGAAAACGTTCGCAGACTTGGAAGGGGAGAGACGTTGGACTCAAATTGGATATTTATACAACAGGGAGATGTTCATAGACTTATTAACGACACAACGGAAAAGTGCGTGATCGCAGAGTTGCAATTTGGTAAGTGTTCTGAGCAAGATATTGTCAGATTAGAAGATGACTATAACCGGACAAAACCATTATTCAGTTCTAGGCAAAGTGTTCGATGTTGAAAATTGATCCAGAACCGAAACTAGACTTTGATGATGTATTACTCGTACCACAAAGATCGAGATTACTACAAATATTATAACGATCAAAGTGTCTAATGATTACATACGCAGCGATACCCAGTCCACTGTTTGGTCACAAACAAATGGACGACGCAATTGAACTTGTAGATGAAGCGTTTGCCGCTGGGTACTTTAAGAACCATCTAGTAGAAATTAAATGTGCATGGATAGCACTTGATGGTGAGAAAGTAGTGGGATGGGCAGCGGTTGGAGACTGTATACTCCGATGCATTGTTGTGCATCCAGACTATCGAGGACAAGGCATTGGAAAGAGATTAACAGAAGAAAGATTAAAGCATTTAGGAGACTGCAAAGAAGTGATCTCTTATGCTTGGATTAGACCAGATGGTAGATGTATGTCGTGTAAAAACCTAGAAAATTTCGGCTTTGAACTTTCAAAAGAGCTTCCTGAATACTATAATAATACTAGAAGCGACTGTAAATACTGTGGGAGTAACTGTACATGTGTAGCAAGACTGTACGTCAAAACACAACGCTAGATCTGAACAAAGTGCGAGAGATCGTCTTCCAAGATATTTATAAATTGTTAGATAGTTTTAATCTAGAGTACACTCAGGACGCAGAAAACATTTTTATGAAGTGTCCTATTCATGAGGGCAGCGACAACCCATTCGGTGTGTCTATTGCACTTGATAAGCAGGTATGGCGTTGCTGGACTCGTGGGTGTCACGATCACTATAGTTGTAATATTTGGGGATTCATCAAAGGTTGTCTGCAAACAGACTCATTCTCTGATGCACTCAAGTATGTTTGTAAATTGTATGATGTAAATGGAGCATCCAAAAATGGAACCAGTAGTAGTAATAATGATGGTGATAAGCCTGATGCTGATTTTAGTCAGCTTATACGTCAAATTAAAGGATATAGAAGAACAGAAAAAAGCTCATGTGAAATTGAGCATGTTGCAAGACCAAAAACTGAATCGTGTCCTTCGCCGTATTTCATTGCTAGAGGATACGAACCGGAAACGTTGCGATTTTTTGGGGTTCGAGAAACAACAAGTGATACCAGAGGCATCCTTCGATATAGGGCAACTATCCCCATCTGGGGCGTTGACAGAAGCTACTGTGGTTGGATCGCGAGATCTACACGAGATTTCATACAACCCAAATACATTTTTTCTAAGGGAATCAGAAAAACAGATTACCTCTACAACTACTACAACGCCACTGCGGGAGGTTCTAATTCCAGAGATTGGAAAAACGATACCCTCTTTCTGGTAGAGGGGCAGGGCGATGTTTGGAGACTATGGGAGTGCGGAGTCAAAAATGCAGTTGGACTATTTGGTAAAGACGTATCATCACAACAACGCAAGTTATTGCTTAGTAGTGGTGCGACCAGACTTGTTGTCCTCACTGACAACGACCAAGCAGGGCGAGAGTCGAAGATTAAAATTAAGCGAGAACTAGGAAGATTATTTAAGTTGGTGTTTCCCAAGATGCACACAAAAGATTTGGGAAGCATGACATGTGAACAAGTTGATAAGAATATTTTACAGGATTTAAAGGGGTACTATTAATGATTTTAGGAATATCAGGACGCAAGCAGGCAGGCAAGAATACTACTGCAAACATCCTACATGGAATTGTATTAAAAGAACAGGGCTTCATCAAAGATTGGAACCTTGGTTCTAATGGTCAGTTATTGATTCCATCCGATGGTGGTTCTGGATGGGGAGAGTTTTGGATAGAGCGTAAAGACGAAGAATTTGTAACTTGGGCAGATAATAATATGTGGCCCTTTGTTAAGCTCTACAGCTTTGCAGACTATTTAAAAACTATTTGTATGGAGTTATTCGATATCCCATTTAGGTGCTTGTACGGCACAGATGCGGAAAAGAACCAAACCCAAGAACATCTACTATGGGAAAACATGCCGGGAGTAATTTCTGAGTCTGCTGCCTTTCATTTAGAGTCGGATGGTCATTTGTACAACGGAAACCATAGACGTAAGTCCTTACTTAATCTCACCGTGCATGACCCCGGCCCAATGACCGCCCGTGAATTTATGCAGTTCTTTGGCACAGACGTTATGCGTAAGATGTACGAACCTATATGGGTAAAGTCTTGCATTGAGAAGATACAAAAAGAAAGGTCACAACTAGCAATAATTGCAGATATTCGCTTCCCCAACGAAGCGAAAGCTGTTGAACAAGCCGGTGGCAAGGTTGTTCGACTAACACGCGAGGTTTACGACGATAGCCATTCGAGTGAATCGGCTTTGGATGACTACCCCTTCACAGATTATATTGACAATAAAATTGAAAGCATCGACGTTCTGATGGTGAAGGTCAAAGAATTTTACCGTAACCTAAAGGAGCGACATGTTAGTAACCTATGTTAGAAGTTCATCATATAACAATTATGATTTTTGCCAAATGCAGTATTTCCTGACCTATAATCTAGGTTGGAGAGGTTCTAGCGGTAAACGAGCAGATATGGGAACTATGGCCCACAAGGTCATGGAAATTCTCGCTGGACTTAAAAAGTTTCAGCAGGACAATCCTCGTAGAAAATGGCTAGAAATTGAAGATGATAAGTGTGGCAAAGTCAGAGTTAGCAAGGATGATCTCTACACTGACGCTTTTGTAGACGAATTGATCGCCAGATCCATCAAGGATTACGGCGAAACATCTACCCACAAATTCTACCGTAAGGAACGTCAGGAGATTACTGATACTGTTTATACGTTCTTGACTTGGAATAATAGTCAATTCGACCCTAGACAAAGAAATATTTACTATCCAGAACCGCACTTCGACATGCCAATCGAGGAAGATTGGGCAAAGTTCGACTTCGTAGACGCTAGCGGAAACACCCAAAAAGGGCAGTTAGCTATCAAGGGCACAATTGACCTCGTTACACTTCTTGACGAAGATACAATTGAGGTGGTTGACTGGAAAAGCGGTCGTCGTCTGAACTGGGCTAGTGGCGAAGAAAAAACCTACGAAAAAATGATGAATGACCCACAGTTATTGCTGTATTTTTACGCTATGTCCAAGATGTTCCCTGATTTTCCCAATAGAATTATGAGTATTTTCTTTTATAAAGACATTGAGGGGAAACCAGATCCTACACCGTATAGTTTCTCTTTTACCAAGGAAGATGAAGACAGATTTCTAGGAATGCTCAGAAAGCGGGTAGAAGAAATTAGACAAAATACCAATCCATCCGTACTAGATCCAACCAGAACTGACTTTAGATGTAAATATTTATGTCATTTTTGCAAAAATAACTTCGAGGGCGAAACTGATAATATGTGTATAACTATAGAGAAGGAATTAGTTCAGCTTGGGATGGACGAGGTGGTGAAGAAACGCACTGCACCCGACTTTAATATTGGATTCTACGAGGCACCCGGATAATGAAAAGAGAGAATTCTTAAAGATTTCTGTCTCTGAGAGTCTAGCCGCAGTAGCGGGTTCGCAGCCTGAACGTGTCTCCAATTACAAAAATCACATAATGATGACCATAACGGTCGTGGGAGGCGAATAAGATGAAAAGGCGAGATTTTTTAACTTACGGAACTAGTTTTCTTGGTGGAGCATATCTAGCGAGCGACAATATCGCTGTTTCTTATGCTGATGAATATTCCCCCAAAATTACTAAAAACGACAAAAGCGTAATCTTTCTGTGGATGGGTGGAGGAGCGACTCACATCGAGACATTTAATCCCATCCCAAATTCCACAGTAGAAAGACGGTCTGCCACTGGTCATATAGAGACTAAAATTCCAACGGTAAAGATAGGTGGACTCTTCAAGGAAGTAGCTAAAAGATCTGATAAAATTAACATTGTCAGAAGTTTCGCTCATAAAGATTCTAACCATCAAACTGCTACTCATTGGGTTGTTGGTGGCGAGAGAAACCAAGGCAGTACTGTTCAGAATTATCCTAGTTACGGAGCTATGATTGCTGGCTATTACGGGCCAGTATCTCAACCTCATGGTCTACCCACCTATATTAAGATGAACAAAATTGATGGGGATGGAGCAGCTTTTCTTGGTCAGAAATATATGGGCTACGAAGCCAATAGAGAAGGCGTAGGCGATCTCCAGTTAAAGATGTCTAAGGAAAAATTCATGGAGAGAAAAGGTCTGCTAGACTTAGTAGAGAAACATTCTCCCTTCAAAGGACGAGGAGAAGACTGGAGAGAGTTCCAAAATCAAGCTCTCACGGCTATAACCGGCAAAGCGGCTGAAACTTTTAGAATTGAAGAAGATTCTAAATACGGTACATTTAAGGATGACCAGTTGGGCAAGGATGCCTTAGCCGCAGTCAGAGCTATACAGAACGGTGCCAAGTTTGTAAATATCCAGTATGGTGGCTGGGATATGCACAGTAATATAGTAAATTCGTTAAATACTAGACAGGTAACTCTAGATAGATATGTTGGCCTACTTATGGACGAGTTAGAGGTCAGGGGTTTATTTGAGAACACTCTTCTGGTTGTAGCCACAGAGTTTGGTAGAACGCCAAAAATAAACGGTAACGCAGGGCGTGACCACTGGAGTGGTAGTGTCCCCTTAATGTTTGCTGGTGGAGGATACGACTTGGGCCGTGTAATTGGAACCTCCAGTGCAAACGCCGAATTTCCAGAAAACGGTGAGTGCAGTCCTATAGATTTAAGATGGACTGTGTTAAACCATGTGGGAATCCACAAAAACAACACTTGGATGGGCATTAATGGAAGACCAATGCCTATTACTGGTAGTGAAGAGAAGAATATATTAACAGATATCCACGTAGGGGTAGGATAATAAAAAGAAGAAAATTTTATTATTATTAGTTAGAGTCGCAACACTTACCAATACGGTATAAATTATTTCCTCGATTACAACCTTATAGGAGTTAAAAATGCCCCTACCAGAAAAGCGTGACGGTGAAAAGCCCGTAGAATTTATTGCTCGCTGTATGAGTGATCCAAAAATTAACAAAGAATATCCAGATCAGAAGCAGCGTACAGCGGTCTGTATGAGCAAAGCCTGTGATGGGATGTCTCATATCGAAGCTGCTGACTTCCAGATCAACTTTGAAGAGTATGGATTTACAGAAGAGATTACAGAAGACAATTGGTACTGCCCTGCGGAAGCAGAATACGAGACGGATATTGATTGGGGTGAAGCGACAGAGGAATGGGACATTTCAGAAGCCAAACCCGGACTCTGGGAAAATATTCGTAAAAAGAAAGATCGTGAAGGTAAGAATTACAAACCAGCAAAGAAGGGCGACAAAGATCGACCTGATCCAGAGGCTTGGAAGAAAGCCCAATCGTTATGGAATAAAACCGTTGCTGAGTACGAAGAAGGTCAGATGCAACGTGAACAACTGATGAAGATGCACCGTCAGCTTATGGAAATCGAAGAATACTTAGAAGGCGTAAAGTTTGAAGATTGGACTAAAGATATGATTTCTAAGTCTGAAGTCTATATCCAAAACATTTATGACTTTATTAAGGCCAATAAAACAGAAGCCAGCTTCAAGTATGAAGATCCTAAGACTGGAGAAGTATACGAATATCAGCGTAAGGGCATCTATCGTAAAAATGGTCGCACTCTTGTTCCTGCTCGTGCTGCGGAATACCAAGGTCGCAAGGTTCAGCTTGGTAAACCTTTCCGTACTCCAAAGGGGCCAAAGAAAAGTGCTGTTTATGTTAAGAATGGTTCTGGCAAGGTTGTAATTGTTCGTTTTGGTGATCCTAATATGAAGATCAAGAAGAATATTCCTGAACGACGAAAATCATTCCGAGCTAGACATAACTGTGACAATCCCGGTCCTCGTTGGAAAGCACGATATTGGAGTTGTCGGGCATGGTAGAGAAGGACTTTTCTAAATGTCAGTGTCCAAAGGCGGGGTGGTGCGATCTTCTTAAAAAGGAAATGACCGCCACCCCTCCTAATTGGCAGTGGTGTCAAGAGCTAACAGAAGAAGGAAGAAAACAATATCACGACAGGGTTAACGGTGAAGTGAGAGTCGTCCGAAAAGCTACAGGTAAACACTTAGTAGGCACTGTAAACTTTGTTGATGATATTCCTGAACCAACAAGCGATTATGCAGTTTGCGTAATTCCAGCAAATGAAATGGCAATGAATCTTCTTGATGCTACCCGCGAAAACATCAAGAAGTACGCAGAAAAGTGTAATGCTGATTATATAGAATTGACAGGAGATCAGGTCGAAGAATTCCCTATTTCTAATAAATTCAGACTAGAGAAAGTTGCACAAACCTACGAGAAAACACTCTTTGTAGATTGCGATATTGTGATAAAAGAATCTGCACCAAATATATTCGAGATAACACCCAATGATAAGATCTCTGCTTTCGATGAATATCGCGTATACCTAGATCATCGGACCAACAACCATCTTTGGATAGATGATTCTATGCACAGAATCTCAAAGGCTCTTAATGTTGCTTATCGTGGAAAGACTATGCTAAATAGTGGATTTATGGTAATCCCTAAATCCTGCTCTCAATATTATTCCCAGCCGAAAGTTCCTTACCCACGCCTATGGTGCTTTGACCAAATGTGGTTGACTCTAAACACACCAATAGAAAAAATTTACAAACTGGGAAGAGAATGGAATAATGTTTTTGACGCATCAGATTTTTGGGAACGTTTTGAAGAAAGTTATGTTTTTCACTTTAACAACATGAGGGATACAGAGAGTTTTCACGAAGACTCTAGAAGACACGCCCTAGCTACGCTGGCAGAGAATACAAATATCTCAGAATTTGATCTTAAAACTTCTTCGATTTGGAGCGATGTTTTTCCAAAGGTAGAAGAATATGACTTACCCGAAAACATGGATGAAGTAGAGTTAGTAACGGTTCATTTTAATCCGACAGGCTCAGAAACCTTGAGAAAAACTCATTCACTTTTCTTAGAAGGTTTGAGGAATGTTGCACCATTCGTAAAGTGCTACGAACTACTATTCGACGATCAAGAGCAACAAATAGAAGGCTCGATAATTATAAGAGGTTCTTTGCAAAAGAATTGCTTGTGGCAAAAAGAAGCACTTCTAAATGTTGCAGTCAAAAACATTGAAGATGAAAAGAAGTATATTGTCTGGCTAGATCATGATTTATTGTTTTTAAACAAAGAATGGTTAAAAGTATCCATAAGCAAGATGGAATCAGGTTTTGATTTTGTTCAGTTGGTTACGGATCTTGGTTGGGCAGATAGGACAGGAAAAGTACACATATATAAACCATCGAGATTATCTGTACTCAGAGATCTCGAACCATACTCAGGGTGGTCAGATGCCTTTCCGAAAAATCCTTATGGAAACCCCGGACTTGTTTGGGGTGGTAGGGTCGATGCTCTAAAAAGAATGGGAGAGAATCCGTTTCCAAATGCTGTCATCGGGAGCGGAGACGAATATTTTGCCCTCGGCGTAACCAGAACGACAAAGGGGGGTGTTTCACTTATTGTAAAGATGATTGACGATCTTATAGCACAACCATATCTTCGGGCTACAGGGGTCAAATCAATAGAAGAGTGTCCACAAATAAAGAAATACGCACAATTTATGACAGAGAAAATAATTGATATGTCTAAATATTTGTTTTCCGTAACCACTGTAGAAAACTGCCCAGTTTATCATTTCTGGCATGGGGATAGCAAGCACAGACAATATGCAGAACGACATTCGATAATTCAAGAGTGTAATTTAGATTTGTATGAAGACGTATTCATAAATGATGAAGGCATATACGAGTTTGTTAAAGATAAATACGTTGCTTCCGAAAGGTTCTACAGATTTTTCTCAGAAAGAAAAGAATAATTTTAAGAAACCCCTTACAAAATAGCGACCCGTAGACTATAATAGGGTAGTCGAGCAAAACATTGAATTAAAAATTGAAAAGGATAACTATGAAGTGGTTTCCGCTACTGAACTACACCCACTATTCGCTACAGTACGGCTTTTCCAAGCCAAATGAGCTTGCTAAGAAGTGCAAGCAGAATTCTTACCCCGCATGTGGCATCGCTGATTACAAAACAATCAGTGGTGCTGTATCTTTCTATAAAGCCTGCATCGACAATGATATCAAACCTATTATTGGTTGTTCTTTCGATGGCTTTGCTCTTTTTGCCAAAAACCATGAGGGATGGCTGAACCTCATCGAGATTGTCTCTACAATTGATACAGACGGTAATGAGGATCGAGGCACTATGGTTCGCCTAGCACGACAAGGCAACCTTATTTGCATTGCCAATTCAGAGGCTCTGTCTCCAATTACTGGCGATGACTTTTACCAATGGTCTGATGCTTTCTTAAAAACTTTTTACTCAGATAAAAGCCAAGCAGATTTGCACAGGATTGTGCTTTGTGGAAAACTAAAGACCACTCTACATAAAGTAAAGAAGAATGGCGTGGAACAAGATGACCTTTCTGTATTCTTTGATTCTAGTGATTTTTACCTTAAAGACAAGTTAGAGTCTGCAAAGTTAGTTATCGACGACCCTCGTATGGATGAGTTTGATGAAATCTTAAACAAGGTAGAGAATTTTAATATTCTTAGCAAGCCCATCCTTCCCAAGTTTGATATACCGTCTGATTATAAAAGCGAGGGCGACTACCTACGTCACCTCGCAAGACAAGGTTGGATGACACTACTAAATGACAAGATCAAGAGTGAGCTAGATAGAAAAACCTATGGCGACAGATTTAACAAAGAGTTTGCCGTTATTGAAAAAGCAAATCTGTTTGGGTATTTTCTCATCGTTTGGGATATTTTAAATTGGTGTCGTGAGCAGGGCTGGATGGTAGGTCCGGGCCGTGGATCTGCTGCCGGTTGCCTTATTTCCTACCTAGTTGGTATTACAGAGATTGACCCCATCGAGTTTAATCTGCTGTTTGAACGATTCTACAATGAGGGTCGTAATACAGAAGATCACATCTCTTTACCTGATGTTGATATGGACGTTCCCGGAAATAAACGTGATGAGATCATCGCTAGACTCAAAGAGAAGTACGGATCTAACAATGTTAGTCAGATGCTCACGTTTGGTAGATTGCAAGGGCGAAGTGCGATGAAAGAAGTTCTTCGTGTAAATGATGCTTGTGGTTTTGCCGAAATGAACGAGATCACAAAGTACATTCCAGACGAAGCCGCCATTTCTGACCAACTTTCACAGATGGACGAAGAAGATCGCTCTATCATTCGCTGGACATTACAGAATCGTGCAGACGACCTTATGGACTACTGCCATATCGACGATGAGGGTAGATTGCAGGGAGACTTTGCAGAATACTTCCAGCAGGCCATTGATATTGAAGGTACATTTAAGACACAGGGAAAACACGCTGCTGGCGTTGTTATCTCTTCCGCACCACTATACAAAGTTTGCCCTATGGTGAACCAAAAGAGTGGCGGCGAAAAGATTGCGGGATTGGAAATGAACGATCTAGAAGCACTAGGTCACGTTAAGTTTGACCTTCTTGGGTTGAATCTCCTCGATAAATTGATGTATATTGAAGAATTGCTGGGAAAATCAGCATAACTACGTGTCTTGAAATTGATAGCTCGAAAGGGTATATCGAAGGAAACGTGCAGTGGTTGCACAAAAGGGTTAATATAATGAAAGGCAACATGGAAGAACAAGAGTTTTTAGACTTTTGTGAAGCTGTTACTTTTCAAAATAAAAGCCAAGAGATACAAAAAACTTTTTCACATTCAGATAGGAAATAACTATGAATCGGGATATCGTCGTGTTCGACTTTGAAACAGGAGGGCGTAACCCGCTCCGTTGCCAACCTACACAGATTGCTGCTATCGCACTTGACGGTAGGAACTTTAAGCTAAAGGGTTCATTTAATAGTATGATGCGTCCCATTATAGATGATGATGAAGCTATTGCCGCTGGTGTTGACCCTATTGAAGAAGGAGCGTTGAAAGTAACGGGGCAAACAAGAGAACAACTTGCCAAGGCACCACTACCAAAGGGCGTTTGGAAGAAGTTCTGTACGTTTGTCAATAAGTACAATTGGAAGGGCACGCCCTACTTCGCACCCATTCCCTGCGGATTCAACATTCTCGGATACGACATGAAGATCGTTGACAGGCTGTGCAAACAGTATGGACCGTATGATGACAAGCGATGCTGCCAGAAACTCTTTCATCAGATTTATAAAATTGACGTAATGGACGATGTGTGGATGTGGACAGAAGGAGATCCAAATGTTAAGTCTATTAGTATGGATAGCTTGCGAGAAAGAATGGGACTATCCAGTGAGAACGCTCACGATGCTCTCCAAGACGTTAAGGATACAGCAAATATCTGGATCAAACTGCAAAAGTCCAGACGAGCAGTCTACAGAAATATGAAATTTGAAAAAGCATTTGCCGATGGGAAATTGTTCGTATGAGCGACATTGAATTAGAGGAAATTAAAAGATATATTTTGTCTATACCAAAATTTAATCTAGAAGAAAGTATTTTAGGAGATTATTGAGATTTAAATGATTGACAAAAATGATCCAAAGGCTTGGGCCTTATACAAAGACGGATTGACTAAGGGGCTTTTTCAACTTGAGAGTAACCTTGGTCGTGCATGGTCCAAAAGAGTTGCACCGGAAAACCTTGAAGAACTAGCGGCATTGATCGCTATCATCAGGCCCGGAACGTTGAAGGCGGTTAGCGAGGGCAAGTCTATGACTCAGCACTTCGTAGACCGTAAACATAAAAGAGAAGATGTCGTTTATCCTCATCCTAGTCTAGAAGAAATTCTAGAGACCACGTATGGCGTACTTGTATACCAAGAACAGGCTATGCTTATCGCGGTTAAAGCTGCGGGATTCAATGAGATGGAGGCAGATAACCTTCGTAAAGCTATTGGTAAAAAGAAAGCGTCTCTCATGACTGAGATTCGTGGACAGTTTATTGAGGGGTGTGGGAAGGTCGGACTTGTAGATCAAGACGCTGCAAACCAGATTTTTGACTGGATTGAAAAGTCGTCTCGTTATTCTTTTAATAAGTCTCACGCCGTTGCCTATGCACTCGATTCATACTGGTCTGCGTACTATAAGGCGAACTACACAAAAGAGTTCTTCTTGTCCTATCTGTACTATGCGAATGAAAAGCAAGATACTCATCGGGAAATCTATGAGCTAGTAAACGAAGCTAAACTATTCAATATACTAGTAAAGACTCCTAAACTAAACAGGTTCTCTGAGAAGTTTGCCATCTTTGGCGATGACATTCAGTTTGGAGTTCGTGACGTTAAAGGTCTTACTGGTGTCACTGGTGATAAAGTTATCAAAGCTATTCACGAAACGTCAGAAGAAATCAATAAGCCTCTAAAAGATTTTACTTGGATGGATGTTCTCGTTTACATCGCACCTAAGATCACATCTACGGCTCTCAAGGCACTTTCTGGTATTGGATTTTTCTCTACCAAGTCAACTGGAGTGACTAGGAATCAAGCTCTTTACGAATACCTAATTTGGCGTGAGCTAACTAAGACAGAAGTAAAATGGGTAACAGAGAACTATCCTGAAAAGAAGTGGTCAAAACTACAGGATTGTTTCAAAGATCTGTCTCCTACCAAGAAGATGGGTGGTGGCTGTAGCAACGCCAATCGTAGTCAGATTGTGTACGGTGAGATTGAGATGCTAAAAAATCCACCATATGAAATGTCTGATGAGCCGCAATGGGTTATTGCAGAAGAGGTCAAACTCTTGGGTTGTCCAATTTCGTATCAATACACAGATGCTATCGACGCATCAATCGCTAACACTACATGTCAAGAAGTAGCCAACGGAAAGTTTGGCAAGGATATTTGCATTGTAGCGAATGTCCAACGTGTAGCTAATCATAAAATTAACAAGAAGAATAGCAAGCAAAAGGGCCGGATTATGTCGTTCCTGACAATCGAAGATGCCACTTGCTCTCTAGACAATGTTATCGTTTTCCCAGACGCAAGAGACAAATATCAGTTTGTTCTCTATGAAGGTGCCAATCTCATGCTCTGCGGTGAGATCGAGAAGGATAATTCGTTTATTGTTAATAAAATTCACGAAATGTAGTTGTAAAAAACTGATTAGTGAGCTATAATAAGGAGTACACATGAACCATTGTATTTTTACAGGGTATCTATTATTTGACCCAAATGTGGGTTACGAACCGAATCCATCAGTTTGCACTTTTAAACTGGTAACATACGAGTACACAAGAAACAGGCGTGGTGAAAAGAAGCGTTACCCAACAACCGTAACCTTCCAAGCCTTTGATAGTGGTGCAGATGCCATCGCTAAACTAGGAAAGAGGGGGATGAAAATGACCGTACACGCTTCTGCCAGAAACGGTGTTCTTAAAACCGACTCTGTGGACGATATTATTTTTAGAGTTAATCAATTCGACTTTGGATGTTTGGACAAGGAATAAGATGAGAAAAAAACGAATTCTGTTCTGTAGCGAAGCTACTTTCCTTAACACTGGATACGCGACCTACACTCGTGAGATCTTGAATTACCTACACTCCACTGGAAAATATGAGCTTGCAGAATTGGCAGCTTACGGTCAACGAAATGACCCAAGGGCAGCAAATATTCCTTGGAAATTCTACGGCGTTCAGCCAAACACAGACTGCGAACCGAAGGCAAGTCAGGAAGAACTTCAGGCGTTTGGATCATCCGCTACAAACCAATTTGGAGAATGGATTTTTGAGCATGTTTGCTTAGATTTCTTGCCTGATATCGTGTGCGATATTCGAGACTTTTGGATGCTCGACTTCGCAGAGAGAAGCCCTTTTCGACCCTATTTCGATTGGGTAATTATGCCAACGGTCGATGCTAGACCGCAAGCACGACAGTGGATTTCAACATATGCTGGTGCTGATGCTTGTCTGACATACTCTGATTGGGCAGGAACTGTACTTGCAGATCAGTCTGGTGGTAAGATTAAGTATCATGGATCTTCACCGCCTTCTGCTCATCCAGCATATCACCCCATTGAAGATAAGAAAGCACACAAGCTATCTATGGGGATTGACCCAGAATATAAAATCATTGGAACTGTTATGCGTAATCAACGACGTAAACTGTACCCAGATTTATTTGAAGCATTTAGGAAATTCTTAGATAAGTCGGAAAGCAAGAAGTATTATCTTTATTGTCATACTTCTTATCCTGATCTTGGTTGGGATATTCCAGAGTTAATCTTGCAAAACAACCTGTCTTCACATATTTTGTTCACCTATATCTGTCCTGAGACAAAAAAGCCATTCCCATCATTGTTTAAGGGTGCTGTAGCACAGTCTCCATACACTGGAAAATGGGGTTCTACTCTATCAAACGTAAAGAATGGTGCGTCTTACGAGGATCTGTCTCGAATCCAGAACCTCTTTGATCTTTACACTCAGTATGCTAACTGTGAAGGTTTTGGCTTGCCCTATGTAGAAGCTGCTGCTTGTGGCGTTCCAGTATGCGGCACTGACTACTCTGCTATGGAGAGTGAGATTCGTAAACTGCAAGGTCATCCCATCAAACCGGCTGCACTTTATAAAGAGTTAGAGACTGGTTGTCTTCGTGCTGTTCCAGATAATGATGCGGCAGCGGAATATTTCCGTCACTTCTTTGAAGATAAAACTGACGAAGAACGTGCCGCAGAAGGTAAGCGAACAAGGAAGAACTTTGAAAAGCACTTCCAGTGGCACCTTAGTGGAAACAAGTGGGAGCAAATCTTTGACAATGCTCCTATTAGACCTATTGAGCAAACTTGGGCTTCGCCTCCACGGGTTCTAGATCCCGCAGGTAAGATTCCAGATGACCAATTGGAGAATGTAAGTCCAACTATGCAGGCTCAGTACCTTATCAGAAATGTTCTGAGAGATCCATCAAGGGTAGGAACATTTTTTGAATCTAGAATGATCAGAGATTTAACTTATAAGTCGTCTACGGGATCAACTGGTGGTATGTACTTTAATGAATGTAGTCAGGCATTTGATGGTGCAAATCAGAGACAAGTTTTTGATTTTCATGTTGCTTACGATTCTATGGTGGCACAAAGGGGTAGAATCAATAGCTGGGAACAAAAACGAATCGAAGTACTAAAAAATAAGGGAGTTATTAAGTGAAAACAATCGTAGTAACAGGATGTGCAGGACTACTTGGTTCTCATTTTAGTCGGCACCTTTTAAGCAAGGGGTATAGGGTCATTGGTATTGATGACCTTAGTGGTGGGTACGCTGATTATTTACCATCAGAACTTAAAGAGGGGTTTGAATTCTGGCCCTTGGATTTGACAGATGGTTCATGGACTCCAAAATCACTTGAGCATATCTTTGATCCCCGTAGAGATGTCGTGGCTTGCTATCACTTCGCAGCGTATGCTGCGGAAGGATTGTCGCCCTTTATCCGCACGTTCAACTACAAGAACAATGTTCTGGCCTCCGCTGCCGTTATCAACGCCTGTATCAACAACAACGTAAAGCTGATCTTCACTAGCAGTATGGCTGTTTACGGAAACCATTCCGCACCATTTTTCGAGCAAATGACTCCAGAACCAATCGACCCTTATGGTATTGCAAAGTACACTGTTGAACAAGATATCAAAGTTGCAAATCAGCAACACGGATTACGCTATAATATCATTCGTCCACATAATGTCGTTGGTATCTATCAAAATATCTGGGACAAATATCGTAACGTTGCAGGCATTTTTATTCGTCGCATCCTTGATGGTGAACCAATGCTCATCTACGGAGATGGCGAACAGACTCGTGCGTTTTCTGACATCAAGTATTACATGAAACCTTTTGAGCAACTTATCGACGGTCACGATAATGAACTTTTCAATATTGGTGCAGACAGGGCGTACACAATTAATGAGCTTGCAAATACAGTTCAACGTGTAGCTTGGAAGAATGGTTTTGAAGCAGAGAAGAAGCACGTAGAGGGTCGTCACGAAGCTAAACACGCTTTTTGCGACCACTCCAAAGCGAAAGAGATGTTGAACTTTAGCGACGACACTAATCTAGAAGAAACGGTTGATGAAATGTTCAAATGGGCCATCGTTCAGCCAAAAAGAGAAACTAAGAAGATGCAGTACGAAGTACACAAGGGGATTTATGACTACTGGAAATAAAAAAGTAGACGAACATTATAATGTGGAATGTTCTAGGAGTAGCGATATTAATGAGCATCTCCAATGGATTGGGAGTGTTAAAAAGAAATGACTAAATTGCAGTTGCTAGATGTAGCAGTATTTACTTTCTGTTGGGGTACAGAGCACGTAGAGAAATCTCTCAGAGCCATGCTGATTGCGATGGATCAGGTAGACTTCAAACGTAGCGTCCTGATTACTGATAGTTCTAAAACTGATTTATCTTTATTCGGCCAAGTCATTGATAGACACAATATCGAAGTGTGTGATATGAGTGTCGATCTCAATGGCAACCTTCAGAATGATGACGCGAATCGAAGTGGATTCTGCGAAAGTTTCGTTCAGCAAACTAATAAGTATATTTTTGACGATTTCTGTTTGAATGTTCAGCATGACTCGACTATAATAGATATAGAGAAGTGGGATAATCGCTTCTTGCAGTATGATTATATTGGTGCCCCTTGGCCTATGCACATCATTCAAGCGAGCGATATGGTTGCTGGACGCATAGAAGAAATCCCGAACGTTGTTGGCAACGGAGGGTTTTCTTTGAGAACACGAGCATTTGTAGAGGAATCAGCAAAACTAGGATGGGAACACAAGAACGAAGACCTTAATATTTGTGTTTTCAATTATGACACTATGACCTCCGCAGGAATTAAGTTTGCACCACCAGAACTAGCAGCACAATTTTCTAAAGAACATCAAACACCTTTTGGTATTTTTAATAGAAATATGCTGTTTAGTTATAACTCTTTTGGTTTTCACGGCGAGTTTAATTCTGCGGGTATGGAGTTCATTCAAGACTACGATTTAAAAGGAATGGTATGAAAGTTTTAGATACGAGAGATGACTATCTAGACTACATCAAAACACTGCTTCCAGAAAACCCGAAAGTTCTGGAGATTGGTGTAGAGCATGGGCATTTTTCAGAAAAGATTATGAAAGTTCTGGAGCCATCAGAGCTTCACTTGTTAGACCCTTGGGACTGGAATCTCGACAATGGACTGGTCTATCAAGAAGGTCATATGAGAAATGTACCCACTGCTCACAGCAATGTGAACATGCAGATTGTGCTGGAGAGAAAGTACGAAAAAGAAATTGCAGAAGGCAGAATTCATATCCACAGAGGGTACTCTCATGAACTAGTCGATGAATTTGAAACAGCATACTTTGACTTTATTTATTTAGATGGTTGTCATTTGTATGAGTCTGTAAAGAAAGACATCGAGTGCTATGTGCTTAAGGTGCAACCTGAAGGCGTTTTGGGTGGGCACGATTACATTAGTCAGGAAACGTTGTTTATTCAAGAGGGTGTTACCTATACCAATCAACTTGGATACGGAATTAAACAGGCCGTAGACGAATATTTAGAATCCAATCCGGTAGTTGGGATGTGTGCCTTAGTTAGTAGCGATATGCCATTTCCTGATTGGGCAATTAGGAGGAAAAAATAATGAAAGTTTTATACATTGGATATTACAAAGAACATAGCGATTGGGGTAAGATTGCTAGGAACAACATTCTAGCCCTAGATTCTGCTGGCGTAGATGTTGCATGTCGGTCAATTGTATTTGGCATCGACCATACTCCAGAAGAAATGAGAAGGTTTGAAGAAAAAGACATTGAAGATTGCGATGTTTGTATACAGCACTTATTCCCAGACCATATGCTTCCATCGTCTAAATTCAAGAAAAACATCGCTATTTTAGCAAATGAATTTGTTGAAGCTAAACACTCTACTATTATAGAAAAGCTAGATCGTTTCGATCAGATTTGGGTTCCAAGTGCGGGGGCTGAAATTGCTTTTAAGGATACGCCTATCGAAGATAAGATTAAACGAGTCCCATATGCATTTAACAAAGATAACTACAAAGCCACTACTAGTGCAATAAATGGGGGGATTGAAACAAAAGATAAGTTCAGATTCTATACCATTATCAATAATGAGGGTGATGGAGTAGAAAGAGTATTGAGATGTTTCCATTCCGAGTTTGATGACACAGATAATGTTGTACTCCTGTTAGGTGTAGACGAATCATGTAACAAGCAACTTATCGACCAGAAGATTGAAAAGGTAAAAACAGACTTAGGACTCAAGCCGCAAGCATCCGATTACAGGAAAGACGTATTCGTTCCAAGACTAAGCGGGTCTCATGAGCCACTTCATATTTTTTCAGATTGTTATGTTAGTTGTGGAACTCAAAGAACTTTGAATCTAGAAGAGTTTGAAGCCTTCGCCTTTGGCAACACACCAATTGTACCAAATTCAACAGACGCAGAGGAATACTTTTATGATTATGAATGTGTTGTAGCATCTATCTATCAAACAAATACAAACCGATCAAAAATGTGGCCGGATTTGAACAATGGCAAGGACTATGTTATCATACCTTGCGAAAAAGAAATGAAAGAGACGATGAGAAAATTGTACAGTGCTTGGTCAGAAAACCCAGTCATTTATAGTGTAAATAGAAAAAGAGAAGCATTTGAAATATTGGAAGTAATGTCGCTAGAAAATATAGGAAATTATATGAAGGAGAATCTAAATGCTTAAAATTCACTCTTTGATTCAAAAAGTGCAAAGGCCAAAAGACAAGGTTTATAACATCCTAACCTTCAATACTCATGAGCGTTACCAGACTCAAGTTGCAAAGACTGGTCATAATTTTTACGCATTTAATTTTGATGGCGGGAAAGATTGGCTTACTGAACATGCACCCATGCCAAGTAATTACTATCAACTTCCCAAAAATTCTGTTTTTCCGGGTGTAACCTTTGACTTTATTTTTGTCAATAGTAAATTTGGACAATATCAAATTGCTGAACAGATTAACTCTTCTTTGCAGTTGCCAGTATTGTGCTTAGAGCATACGTTGCCACATCTTAACTGGCCTGCGGAGCATCTTCTGCAATTCCAGAAAATGCGTGGTGATGTCAATGTATTTATTACGGAATATTCTAAAAGTAAATGGGGTATTCCCGGTGAAGTGATTTACCACTCTATTGATGCAGAGTTATTTAAACCGTCTGACGTTGAACGTAAACCTCAAGTCCTAACCGTTGCTCACGACTTTATTAATCGTGACTATGCTTTAAATTTCAATGGTTGGAATAGGATTACAGATGGGATGAATAGAGTTGTAGTTGGAGAGACAGAAGGGTTATCCAAAGCAGCAGCATCGGTGGATGAGTTGGTGAAGCAGTATCAAGAGTCTTTGGTTTATATTAATCCAAGCACTCTCAGTCCTGTTCCTACATCCATGTTAGAAGCCATGTCGTGCGGCTGTGCGGTCGTTTCTACGAATACGTGTGATATTCCAAATATTATTAAACACGGCGAGAACGGCTTTCTGAGCAACGATGAGGGCGAATTGAGAGGTTATATCGAAAAACTATTAGCTGATCCAGAACTAGCAAAGAAAATAGGAGAATCTGCCAGACAAACTATTCTAGAAAGGTTCTCAGAAGATAGGTTTATTAATGAGTGGAACACTACTTTTGACAAAACATATGGAGTAATTAAATGAAACTACAAATTATCAGACCAGAGCAAGATACGATTGGCGGCTACGAGGTAGCACAAATTACACAGCCTAATTCGCTTGAGTTGTCCCATATTGTAGACAATTCTTGTGAATCTATTCTAGCGGCAGATTTAATGGATTCTTTCAGTTCTAATACTGTGCGGCAGGTTTGTCAAGCATTAGTATCCAAACTTAGGCTCGGCGGTGAAGTTTCTATTGGTGGAACAGACGTTAGATTTTTCTATAAATTTCTGGCGAACGGTCTTCTTGATGTAGAGAGTGCGTGTCAAATTATTACCGCTACATATTCCATGTCTACCTCTGATATGGCTGTAGAGGCATTGAAAAGTCTAGGGTTAGAAATCCTCACTGTGCATATGGATGGACTACACTACGAGGTTAAAGGAGTGAGGAAATAATGGATTGTAGCAAGTGTGTGTTTAAGATGGAAAATGAAGGCGTTCAAACAGGATGTAGTGTTGGTCGCCTTCAGAAATTGATTGATAAAGGCAAGGCTGATTTGAAGACATTAATGTTTGGTATGCCAGCAAGCGAGACTGTGTACGAATTGACCCAGTTTTGCAATATGTACAGGGAAGAAGAGTGTGACATAGATAAGCAAAGATACAATGTAATGCCTCTATTCGGAATTATTGCATCTCTTAAGCCTGAAGATACTTTTGAAGAGGTTGACGCACTGTGTAAACATCTTGAGTCTCTGAAATATCCAAAGGAAAAGCTGAAGATCGTAATTTCAGCACCTAGCGGTCTAAAATATGCAGATAGTCTATTGCATAGATTTATGATGTTAAAAGAAAACTTTATCGCAGCAGAGTTGGTGCTACATCTGCACAACGAAGCAAATGCAAGAGACAATGAAACGTTTAAAAAAATGTTAGAAGCTACCTATTTTGTCAAGATGAACGTGAAAGACAGATTTAACCTAGACGTTTTTCAGGTAGTAGATAAAATGCTTAATGACGAACTGAAACAACTGTGTTTTATAGAAAATAATTCAATACACATCGTGCTAAAGAGTGTCATTCAGCAAATATATTACAATTATGGAAGCTATGAAAAAGCCGTAAAAGGCTTGAAAACAATCTCTATGGAGCAGGGCAAATATGAAAAAATCTAATAGCTTCATTACAAACGCTAGATCTAATAATTCTGGGTTACTCAGAGATGGGAAGATAACTGTAATACTTCTGGCTGAAAATTATGGCTACAGGATGAAGTCTTACGGTTCCATCTCTTTGATAGAATTTGAAGGTCAAACGTTATTAGAAAGACAAGTAAGTGCGATTAAGTCTGTTTTTTTAGAGTCCGAAATAATCTTATGTTCAGGTTTTGAAACAAACAAAGTTTACCACTTTGTAAACTCTAAATTCCCAAGCAGTTATAACATTAGAATAGTAGAAAATCAAGTTTATTATCATTCAAATTGTTGTGAGGGTCTGAGATTATGCATGAACAATACGACCAACAACAGGATATTAGTATGCGGTGGTGGTGTAGTGCTGACACCAAAATTCTTGAAAAGTCTTAATCTTAGAAAGTCATCAATATTAACTCAGGTGGGAAAGAAAGAAGACACATTTGAGATAGGGGTGATACCAAACGATTCAAGATTAGAAAATATGTCTCTAGCGATTAAAGACAATGTATGGACCGAGCTACTGTACTTGACAGGAGAGCCACTCGTAAAATCTTTCTACAACTTAATATCCAAGGCAGAACTTAAAAACAAATTTCTGTTTGAGGCTATAAACTTATGGAAAGGCAGAAAGCAACTAAGTATTTTTGAAAACGATTCTGACCCAATATTTAAAATTGACAACATAAAAACCCTCAAAAGGATAACCAATGAAAATTTTGTTCCATAATTACGCAAGTTCAACCTCTACAGAACCTCTGTACCTTCATAACGCATTGCAAAAGTGCGGAGTGGAGAGCTTTATTTGGGGCGATCCCAGTATGAGTGCTTACGATGTTTTTGACACTACAAAGCCAGATGTATTTGTAACGCACTTCAAGACATTTAGTCAAGACATTTTTCAATACATGGAACAGAATAATGGATGCTCTCTAGTATTGAATGTAACTGGTGCATCTCAGTCACAAGTTGACTCTATCGAGAAAGAACTAGAGAAGTCGAGTATCAAGGTGTCTTTCTTGTTTACGAACAGTCTTGAAAATAAAATAAAAACAAAACTCAAGCTACACAACCTTCTACCTGCGGCAGACCTGTTTAATCTTCCACCTCAACAAAATGTTAAGTCTATTTTGCCAGAAGCTATAATCTCTGATAAATTTGACGAAAATGTTGAGAATTATATTGGTGAAAAGGACGTTTTCAATCTATTATATATTACGGAGGGAGACAAAGACAGCAACTTTGACATAAGGGTAAATGTCAGAAACCTTTCCCAACTTTACAGAGTGTATGACAAGATGTCTTTAGTTGGAGACAATAACTTGTGTTGCTCTCAGTTGTTCTTTGACATGGCGATGTATTCCGACAATCCAGTTATTATAAGTTCGGACCAAGAAGGTTTCAATAAGTTTTTGGAGAATGTCTTCCAAGAGGCAAACCCTGAAGACAATTTAATGGGTGAAATTAGAAACCAAATCAAAAATAGGCATACACCATTTCATAGAGCTTGGAGATTAATGAAATTCTTGGGTGACAAAGATGCGATGTCTAAAATTGACAACGTAAAAAATCAACTACCAACATTGATTAAGGATATGAAATGAAACTATTGGTACAATTCCCAACATACGGAAGATCGGAGAAGTTCCTCCGTGTGCTGGACCAATACGTTGAGACGGTGAGTCCTCACCATGACGTATTTTTTAACATTAATTGTGATCTGAATGATTTAACTATGACAAATGCTTATATCCAAGAAAGGATTAAGTTTATCTTGGGTAAGATGTCTAATGTAAGTGGAGTAGTTAATTATGATGAGAACACCAACAAGATCAGTGCAATCAACGATCACATCGACGAGCATGAGTTTGACATCGTTATTTGTGCCAGCGACGATATGGTTCCCAAGGCTTTGGGTTGGGACAATGAGATTGCGATTGCCATGCAAGAACACTTTCCAGATCTAGATGGTTGTATTCATTTTAATGATGGGAACACAGATGGAGAACTTATTACCTTTTCTATTCTTGGAAAAGCATTGTATGACCATTTTGGTTACATCTATCACCCAGACTACAAAAGCCTTTATTGCGACGATGAGTTCACGCAAGAGGTAAAACGTATGGGTAAAGAGAAGTATATCAATAAAGTCATTATCTCTCATGAGCATTGGAGTATTGAAGGTTCTGAGAATCATAATCAAGCAGATATCGCTGTTCAAAAAACCCTGCACTACTCTGGGCGAGATCAGCTTGTGTTTAACGAGCGTAAAAAGATGGGCTTCCCTAAGCAAAGGATAACAAATGACTAAAGTTATTGGTTTCTCTCTATGGGGAGACAATCCAAAATATACTGTCGGTGCAATAAGAAACGCACAACTCGCACCTGAGATTTATCCGGGTTGGGAGTGCCACTTTTATATTGGCGATGATGTGCCGCAAGATGTCATTGATACACTATCCACTGATAACACTGTTATTCTAATGAATGGATCAGGCTGGAACGCTACCTTTTGGCGTTTCCTGTCTGCTGATAAGGCTGATGTTTTTATTTCAAGAGATACAGACTCTCGGCTAAGCCCAAGAGAAAAAGCCGCAGTAGACGAATGGCTTGCTAGTGATAAAGACTTTCACATCATGCGTGACCATCCATACCACCAAACAGAGATTCTTGCGGGAATGTGGGGTTGTAGAAATGGCATCCTTAGTGGCATCAGAGATATGGTGTTTAACTATGATATGAGAGACTACGATCAGACATATCAGAACGATCAGAACTTTTTAAGAGAGGTCGTTTGGCCTATAGTCCGAGATAAAACATTTGTTCATGACCCATATTTTAGCGTAGGGCATGAATTTCCAACCGTGAGAGAGGATACTCAAGACTTCGTTGGGCAAGTATTTGATGAAAAAGAAAGGCCACAATTTTGAAAATCTTAATTATACAAGAAAACGGTCATCATGACCTAAACAGAAACTTTAGAGAATGTTTTTGTCTAAAGCGTGGTTTTGAGCATCATGGTGCTACAGTAGAAATTTGGGGTAAGGGTCACGATGGTTTCGATCCAAATCCAGACCAGCGAATGTATGACCAATATTTCAGCCACTTCGATCTAGTGATTGCTATTGAAAACTGGGACTGGATGCCAGATATGAGTAGAATACACACCAAGAAATTTATCTGGGCGATTGACGCACACTGTAAAGGCTCGCGAGTATACGAGCAGTATGGATTTGACAAGGTTCTACATGCTTCCTCGATGTTTGCAGAGGATGGTTGTTGGCTTCCAAATTGCTACGACGACACTATTATTTATCCGTTAGAAAATTTACACTACTGGGAAGAAAATATCGACTACAAAAGTCATGGCATTGGTTTCTGTGGCAATGTAGTAAATAGACAGCCATACATTGACATATTAAAGGCTAATTTCCCACAGTTTAGATTTGACGAATTTGTGATTGGGCCGGACATGGTTGAGGCAGTCAATTCATATCTTGTGCATTGGAACGCTAATATTGGAGTTGATGTAAATTACAGAAACTTCGAAACGATGGGTTGTCAAACAATGCTTTTAACCTCTGAACACTCCGCCTACGGCCCGCTTGGAATTAAAGACGGAGTAAACTGCCTTACTTATAGCAATACGATGGAAATGATTAACAAAGCTAAATATGCAATTGACAATGATAATTATAGAGAAGACATTGCGAGGGAGGGCTATGAACTCGTTAAACAAAACCATACCTATAAAAATAGGGCACAACAAATATTGGAGATGCTATGAGAATAGTCGGACTTATGCTCGCCTCGAACAATGAGGAAAATGGTCGTTCTTATATGGACATGGTAACTGCCTGTAAAGAAACATGGATCGCAAACAGGCACCCTAATGTAGAAGTTATCGCTACTTGGGGTAAAACATACCAACCTTACATTACAGAAAAAGTAAAAGAAGGAGAGTGGACACTCACTCAAGAAAATGATCTTCTGATAAATACAGAGGAACATAGAGCGAATCTACTTATCAAGACAATTAAGGGCATGGAATGTGCCTTATTGAAATACCCAGATTTGGACTATGTTTTTAGACCAAACTGCGGTAGCTACGTCAAAACAGACTTGTTGTATGAATTTTTGCAGGACAGGCCGAAAGAAAAGTATTTCGGAGGTATTCTTGGTAAGCACGAAGGTATTCCATTCATCTCTGGTGCATGTATGTTGTTCAGTAGAGATGTTGTAGAATTGATAGTAGAAAATCAAGATAAGATCAATTTAGATGGTTGGAAAATGATAGACGATGTAAGTCTCGCCCAGTATCTTTGTTCAGAAGGTATCGAGCCAACGGGGGATGGACATAGAGTCCTAGCTGGTAATGAACAGGAACTAAGAGATTCTTGGGATAGGAAATGTTACCACTATTACTTCTGCCACACAATTAATCCAGAGTTAATTCGTAAGACACACTTATTGTTTAGGGGGTCTGCTAAATGAAGATTGATAGAATCATTACATCAATAAATGATAACCCGGATTATATCTCTTTTGCACAATTTACGTGTTGGGCATGGCATAAGCTAGGTTATAAAGTAACGTTAAACATTGTTGGAAACCACACCGTTGACGTAGGGGAGACTGCTGACGTTGTGAACTGGGACAATCTACCGCATGTAGAGAGTAAAAAGCAATCTCAGTTTATTAGGATGTATAACGCAAGCACATATGGCGACGAAGTGTGTATGATTGCAGACATTGATATGGTCCCCTTGAGTGATGCACCTCTTATAGCTTATGGTAGGGTTCCAGAAGATCATATAGCTCAATTCGGCTATGAGCATCCGGCCTTCCAGAGACATCCAGATATTGGAAAATGGCCCATGCATGGTACTGCTGGAAAGGGTGGTACGTTCAAGGAAATCATTAACCCGAACGATAAGAGTTTGACAGCTTGTGTTTCGGGTTGGGATATTTCCATGCCAGACTATCGAGCGAGACCTATGATGAATGGATATTTTTGTGACGAATCTCTAATCAAATGCCTTCTAGATAATTGGTCGGGAAAAGACAGTAGAGTGAGTAGAATACTGAGAAAAGAGTCTGGAGATTTTAAACAACACGCAGACGGAGGATATACTGTTTATGGAAGAATAGACAGAGAAAAATGGAAAACCTTAGAGGGTGAAAACTTACAAGATTACTTTGAAATTCATGGGCCAAGACCCTTTACGCAAGAATGGTACAGTCCGGTTACTAAGCATTTACAGGAGATAACGAAATGAGTTGGCAAGGTCATAGTCACAGAAAAGTCCTAGAAGCAATAATGAAATGCTTGGACATTAAAAGCGTATTTGAATTCGGTAGTGGGCTAGGTAGTACACCTATATTTCTTGAGGGGTCTAGTGAAGTTCATAGTGTAGAAATGCAAAGCGAAGAATGGTTTCAAGCAGTCCAAAAAGAACTAGGTCATAATAAGCATTTTAAATATGAAATCATGATGGGGCCAACTGATGCAATAACTTATTTTTCTAATCTAGGAAAGAGATACGATTTGGTTTTTGTTGATGGTCATGGATCAAGTAGGCCAGAATGTATAAATGAGGCGTTTAAATTTACGAATATTGTTGCAACCCACGACACAGAAACATCAAGCTATGGTTGGGATAGAATTCTAAAACCCGAAGGTTGGACTAGATTAGATTATACGCTTGAGTCCCCTTGGACAACAATATTTTTCAATGAATCATCAGACATGGATAAATTGACAAAGGAATTAAATATATGAAAATATTATTAACTGGTGGTTCGGGATTTCTAGGAAAGAATATCGTAGGTCATTTCAATGTAGTGAATATCTGTGACGGTTCTTCGTGGAACTCACTTAGTGATGGTCCGGGCGGCACTGTATTAGAAGACAAATCTGAACTAAGCTACAATGTAATACCTATGAGTAGCAAGATCTACGACCTTAGAGACAGCTATGCTTGTAAGAAAGCATTAGAATATTATACCCCCGATGTTGTTGTTCATGCTGCTGGTAGTGTTGGTGGTATTCTAGCTAACCGTGAAAATCCCGGAAAGTTTATGTACGACAATCTTGCTATGGGTATGAACATGATGGAGCGTACTCGACAATACCGAGATAAAACTCAGAAAGATGTAAAGTTTATCATGTTGGGTACAGTTTGTGCATATCCAAAGCACACACCGACACCATTCTTGGAAAGCTACCTATGGGAAGGTTATCCAGAGGAAACTAACGCACCTTATGGTATCGCTAAGAAGACTTTGATGAAGATGGGCGAGACTTATTATGAACAATATGGGATGAATATTGTTAATCTCATTCCTGTAAACATGTACGGCCCATACGATCATTTTAATCTCACAAGTAGCCATGTAATACCTGCCCTTATTTTGAAGTTTTATAACGCCATTAAAAACGGCGAGCAAGAAATCAACGTTTGGGGTACAGGTACAGCGTCTAGAGAGTTTTTGTATGCTGGCGATTGTGCCGAAGCGATTCGTTTGGCTATTCATAACGACGTTGGGCCAGAACCAATCAATATTGGAACTGGCAAAGAGATCACAATTCATGACCTAGTGACTGAGATTGCAGAACAAATGGGATATGAAGGAACAATCAGGTGGGAAACAGATAAACCTGATGGGCAACCTCGTCGTTGTCTAAACACCCATCAGGCTACTGAGAAGTTGAACTTTAGAGCTTCAACAGATTTACAAGCTGGACTTAAACATACAATAGAATGGTTTTTAAAGGAGAATAAATAATGAACTTAGGATTTTTCGTACCTACTAGTGCTGGCACTCCACAAAATACAAAGATTTACAATTTTCTAAACAATTCAGTTGAAGACCTCACCTCCGCTTCTGTATTTTTCAACGACATTGGGTTTAATCCTGTAGCTCCTAGATTTGGAATGTTTGACTCTGCTGATATGTGGAGCTTTAGTGGCAACCTAGTTTGTACCACAATAGATAATTTAAGAAGGGCGGTGTCAACTGTCAACAATATTAAACTTGTATATCTCTTTAGTTCCAGTGAAGATATAGAAAAAAACTTGTTTGACTTTGTTGGTATAGCACAGACATATAAGGTACTCGTAGATAATCTAGTAGACTATAACACGTTTTACAGACTGACAGGGCACAAGCCGGTTCTCGTAGAGGATTGGTCGGTCGATAAATTAAAGGAGATTTTCAATGGCTAGTTTTGACGATAAAGTTGTTAGCTTGTATAATGAGCAAAATAAAAGTACGTATGAGATTGCGAAACAACTAAGCACTTACCCAAATAAGATTAGGCGAACACTAATTAAGCATGGGTATGAGTTGAAGGATAAAAGTGCGGCACAAAAAGCTGCACTAAAATCTGGTCGCAGTTCTCACCCCACTGCCGGTAAAAAAAGAACTGACGCTGAGAAGATCGCAATTAGTCAGAGTCTCGTGAACTACTGGGAGGAAATGAGCGACAAAGAGAAAGCTCGAAGAGTCAAGCAGGCAAAAAATAACTGGCAAAATATGTCTGCAAAACAGAAAGAAGAAATGCGATCTAAGGGTATTGCTGCAATTAGAACTGCCGCAAAAGAAGGCTCTAAAATGGAGCTATGGGTAAAAGGGAAACTAGAAGAAGCTGGTTTCTCGGTCAGGATGCATGTTTTAATAATTCCGGCAGAAAATCTGGAAATTGACTTGTACATTCCTGATTTGAAGACTATAATAGAGGTAGACGGGCCAAGTCATTTCTTACCTATTTGGGGAGAGAAAAAGCTCCAGAAACAGGTAAATGCAGACTTAAGAAAGTCAGGTGCCCTTTTGTCTAAAGGATACGCAGTGATCCGTTTGAAGTCACTGGGACAGGAAAGTTTGGCAAAACGTGAAGAGATGTTGTCATCTGTAGTAGATGAAGTAACCAAGATCTCTAAAAAGTTTCCGCCAAAAGGTAAACGTTTTATTGAGGTTGAATAATGGATAATGATGATTTGTTCGTGGGCGTAGCTCTTGATACTCCACAAAATGTTGACACTAGTGTAAAGGACGAGATTGTGACAGAAGGACCAAGCCCCACTGATATAGAGTGGAATGACTATGTTTTAGGGCTGTTTGATGAGAATGAACTGTACGATGGGCGACCATTGTGTGCAGGGTTGAGGAGAGTAGCAGAACTTCTGCTAGGAAGGATCGTTAGTAGTAGACCAACTCAAGTGTTTCCCCCCACGGAGGGGGATTCTATTGGTAGAGCTACTGTTATCTGGGAAGTAGTGTTTGAAGATGGTAGTCTTTTCAGTGATGTTGCAGACTGCTGGGAAGGCAACACAGACGACACATTTTGCGTGTTTAACACCGCTACAGCAGCAACGAGGGCTGAAGGGCGTGCTTTAAGAAAAGCCCTTAGAATCAAGACTGTGGCCGCTGAAGAGATGACCAAGAAGAATACTGCTAGTATTGTACGCAGTATCAGCCAAGCTAAAGAGATGGCGAATACAGATGGTGAGTACAATGACTCATCAAGAATAACTGATCCGCAAGCTAGGTTTGTTGATGGCAAATGTAAACAGTTAAATATAGACGTAGAAGTATTTTTTAAGGAGATATTCAATGCGGATGTAAAGCGTAAAGTAACGAAGAGTCAGGCCAGCGATGCTATTCGCTTGTTGGGCGGTGATTATCAGAAAGACAAGAGTTTATATGCTAATTTCATGGGTTATAAACCTGATTGGAGAGACTAAATGAAGGTAAACTACCAAACTAAGAATGGTCGTCTAAGCGTTGAGCTTGAGGGCGACTCTCAAAAAGAGATTTTCGAACAAATTTCGCGGTTCCAAGAAGTATTTGAGGAAACTGCGTGCGTTAAATGCGGCTCTGAAAATATCCGCTTCGTTGTTAGAAATGTAGATGATAATCTATATTATGAGCTTCGTTGTGGAGATTGTGGGGCGAGGTTATCCTTTGGTTCTCATAAGAAGGGTGGTGGATTGTTCCCGAAACGTAAAGATGGCGACAATTGGTTGCCCGACCGTGGTTGGGTAAAATGGAACCCGGAGACTGAAAAGAACGAATAAAAGGGGATCTAAAAAAGAAGGGCGGGGCTTTCTGGCCCTGCCCTTTTTCTCTTAGGGTCTGCTGAAAAGGTCATAGATTTCACATCTATTCACCCTTCACGCAGGCCTTTTTTTTACTTTACAAGGAATCCCAAGGAAATATATCTGCTCCTTATAGGTACTCTAGAGTAAAATAAAGTCCGAAATCTGTTTTACTCCCAATGCTGTTTGGCGATGCACTCAAAGCAACATACCAGTCGTGACGATTAGCACGACAAGATTCACCAGATTTAGAAATGTAATTAAAGTGTGTGCCATCACCAGTTGCCATAGGGTCATCTGACGATGTATTTAAACCACTAGGTCCGGGTCCGGGAGTCATCACGTAATCCGCCATAGCAAACCCGTCAGAAAACTGTCCCCACTCATTATCGCCTGTAACACCTCTAAATTTGAGTGGCCCTTTGTTTGCATCAAAGTCTACACCAACAACTGGATGCGGATGTCTAATTTCGTAAACTTGAGTTACAACACCACTCGCATGGCTATCAATGCTCTGGCGGTCGAAAATTCTTAACTTGCAGTTCTGAACACGAACTGCGTCCGCATTTTCAAACCTAATATTTAGCGGTGCGGCAATATTTGGAACACCAGAAATTACGCTAGCTGATACCTCACCCTGAATATAGGCAGTTGTGTCAGTCGAATACTTTAAATTAGAGCATTTGATTCCAGAAGTTGTGCCATTTGCATCAGTAACATACGTAGAATCCTGATACTGGCTAACTGGGACAGAAATACCAAAGCCTCCACCAAAGAACCCTAGACCCGATCCAGCGTCACTATTGATAAGGTCTGGCTGATTTCCAGTGCCCTCTGTATAGATATTTTCGTTATTTGCGTGAAATGTTATTGTCGCCATATTTTTAATCTCCTTGTAAAGATTTACAGTGTATTATACACATAAAATTAGTTTAGAGTAAGTTTATACCTTCAATTGAAATAAATTGTTCGTTGGATTCTGCTATGTTTCTGAGATCGCCCCACGGAGTTGAATTTGAGTGGGAACCGCAAGCAAACCAAGTCATACTTATGTCATTATGAAAATGGAAGAAAATGTCATATGAACCATCGTCAGACTTGAGCAAATCGTGAATGGTATATTCGACGGTCTCAGTATCTTCAATAAACGCCAGCGATTCTGCTTGAGCGTTTGCCCCAGTAGAAACATTTTTTGGTCCGGGTTCGTTGGCAGCGATCCTGTTTATTTCCTCACCATTTCTTTTTATAAGGAACGGTTTGTCATCATATTGAATACTATTTTGCAGTCCAGCAGCGACAAAGTATCCATTGAAGCCCTCACCGGCACCAACAATTGGAGATATTGTAAAATTGGACGTAAAGCTACCAATTAGATCTCCAGTAGCTCTCGTTTGATTGACCGAAATACCAGATCCAAATCTTTCTACTGATAATCCAGTAACGGAACCCAACTCGCCCGTTCCTGTAACTCTTAAAACAATATCCTTTTCAAATATACCAACCGCATCGTCTATGGCGAACCCTGTGCCATAATTGGTCACAATTAATTTTGATGCGTGGCCCCAAACTTGCTCACCTTTAACGTCCTCCTCTTTAACCATTTCAACATGAGAAGAAGATGTAGGAATACCTAGTGTTTTTGCGTAGTATCTATAGGGCAATAATTTACCATTTCTTTTTGTGTCTACCAACCAATATTTATCATCCATCAATGGTGGCGAAGGAGTACTGGCACCCAAGTCTACCGTAGCATCTTTGAAAACAGTACTATCTGAGGGAAGTTTAATTGGATCATATGTTCTGTCATTTTGGTGAGCATCTCCAACTTCAGAGTCTATGTGCTTCTCCCACCTACTTGGGATTCTAATATCGGCACCACTAGCCTCTGGGAACTCGTAAGTTACGGTATCTAAAAGATCGCCATCACTACCTCTCAGATTTTTAAACTCATAAGACAGGTAATTTCTTGGAATAGGTTTACCTTGCCCCAATTCATTTGTTGGAATAGTCCCAGTTCCTCGATATTTGTCAAGCACAAAGTCTACACCCGGATTAAAGTGATGGACCGCAAAATACCTTGGGTCATAAAGAGTTTGATCCGCAGGGTGCCCCTGATAAATTCTAACACTGAGGTCTATAATGTTTTCTTGCTTATAACTTTCTATAAAGTTGCTGACGCCCCAAGTCTTGTTCTGTTGTGCGTAACCACCTTGAATGGTAAAGCTACCAGCGGCTCCTGCACCCATACCATACAGATTTCTTGTGGTGAATCCTATAGTTGTGTTTGCTTTAACCTTTAAGTTTGTTCCAATAATTCCAAAAGCTCCCGCACCCTTCCAATTCTCTTCTCCTGTTGCACCTTTCGCTGGATCTATTCTGTACGGATCACCGTTCAAGATAAATTCCTTAGTCCAAAACATTCCACCGTAGTCGATATTTTCTTCCCAATAGCTATACTCATGCAATTTGCTATAGTTTTTCTTGTGTAGTGTCCAAGCCCCCCATTTTAACGGACTATGAGCGGAGTTATTTCCGTTTTCATATCCAGCAAGATTACCCTTAGTATTTGGAAATTCACGATCAGGTGCATATGCAGAAATTGGCAAGTTTCTACTTACCGTAGATGTTGCTATTTCAGTAAATATGGTATAGGGAAAGCTTCTTGCTTGGCTAAAATTTGGGATACTCTGTTTTTCTACCCAATCTTTCACATCTTCCACATTCATTGGATTACCAATTTCAGAAAATGGAGTACTTAACCTTCCCATACCAAGATAAGCCTCTAGTTTCAGAGGTCTAAACATGATATTACCCGGACTTACAGGCTCAAAATCAAATGCACTCTGATCATTATTTCCATTTTCTAATTGTCTGGATAACCAAGCTCCTGCATTAACTTTACCCGGTATTGATGTTATAAAACTATTAAACATATCCCCAGTCCCAGTGGGATAAATATCATTGAACACGCCTATTGGCTTGATTGGGCTTCCATTCTTTCCATCTGGAGAAGCATTAAGCATAACATCTGCTGGCATACTTTTACGTTTGTTGGCGGCACCCATATAGAATATATTGGGTTGATACCTTTCGCTTCCTCTAGACCAACCGTTTTCCGTTACATCGTAAGACTTAAGTGGGTCTTCGGTTTGACCAAGTGCCCCAACGCTGGCGTCATTTCTATCCTCTATACCGTTCCCCGGATCAAAGGGATTACTCCCATCATCATTTTTTTCTGTAAAGTACTTTGATGCATCAATACTACCTGCCCCTGTTGCTACTATAGTAAAACTTCTAGAATCATCAGAGTCATATTCTTCTGTACCTTTATAACCATCGGGGAATACGCACCCAAAAAATGCACCGCAGTTTGCAGAGTTTCTGACTGTGTATTCAGAAGCCTCAAAAGGAATAACTTGACCCGCAGAATTAACGGTGGCAGAAGTAGAAGCAATTGAGCACGTGTCTGGGTGCGTGCCGATGGACCCTTGTTTTCCTCGTATTCCAAAAACTTTACTGTCTAGGTAATCAAATGATGTTTGCTGAAAATATGCAGGCCGATCACTCCACCGTTTATAGTTTTCAGTGTTGAACGGTTGAGTAAAATTGTATCCACCGTTGGGTGTTCTGCCAGTTACTTCATCACCGGGGAGATCGTATTTACGATACAAGTTTAAATATTTATCTTCTTCTCCAGCGGAAAGATAATAATTAACATGAAAGCCTAGCTCTGCATCTCTAGGGGTGACATCTACGTACCCTCGTCCATCATCCTCATCCTGAGGACGGTTTCCGTCAAAAATGGGTATACCCTTAAAGAAAAACTGACTGGATGTCATAGTGTAAGTAAATGGTCCCCATTTTCCAATACCTGTAGCAACCGGCGGTGCTGCTTCTTCTTCTTCACCTTGACCCAAGTCACTAACATGCCAAACACCGTCAATCTGCGTAAGCAAAACTTCTTCGCCTGATGGATATGTTTTTCTTGGATTAAAGTTGTAAACAGGAACAATTTGCTTGTTTGTATTGCCATCTGGACCACATCTTGTATCTGCTGTTTGTGCGTAGTTGGGCGACCACTGAAGGGGCATACTGTTCTGTGTTCTAATGAGCATACCAGAGCCGCGAGAAGGAATATAGCAATTTGCATTATCTTCTTCTTCTAGTGTTTCTTTAATATCATTACTTAAGAGATAGTCTAGTGTGGGAGCTTTTCCGGGTTTCAGTTGCGTAACAAGTTTACAAAACATGTTTACGTTTCCGCTTTGCCACTTCTTACTAACAGGATTCCATTGAAGATCTACCTCTCCAGCAGCCTGCCCAGTAACATCTTCTTGACTGTCAGATGTTCGCTCACCATCTGCTCCACCATTTGCACCTACAGCATCTCGCCTTGGTCCAACAAACGTCATTTCCTTCATAGTGATTGCTTTGCCAGTCTTTGCAATCATTGATTCGTCTTTGAGGTAAAGACTAAATGTAATATTCTCTGTTATCGGAGGACAGCCTTCTATAAGCCCATCATTCTGATTTATAAAGAATGTAGCGTCACCAGACCATTGCACTTTAGGGCTACCTTTGGCTGATTTAATTTCATTTAAGAGTGCGTATGAGCCAAAAGCCTGTTTCTTTTCTAGTCCGGGATGTGTGTCGGCTTCATTCAATGTCCAAGTTTCTCTTGGATAGTAATCATCGAAATGATTCATAAACTTGTTAAGTTGAATCAAGCTATACAGAGGGGTTATATCTTTTAATGGGGCATAATACTCATCAAGAGCAGCAGAGTCATCAGAGTCATCAGAGTCATCAGAGTCATCTGCATTAATGTCTTCGAGAAATTCAGCCGCTCGTTGGTCTGGGGTAGGAGGGTCGGGAGGGATGTACGGGTCTGCTGCACCGACATACAACGGCTTAACAGTAAACGGATCATCACCGTCAAGATAAACTCCAATAACCGGATTTTTTGAGCTTAATTTTAGGGCATCAATGGTTGACCGAATATCACCTATTCCTGCGGTTGTTTTCCCAGCATATGACCATATTTGACTATCTTCTCCACCCTCGTTAGAACCTAAACCTTTGAGATTTTGCTTTATGAATCTTCCAGCATTTTCAAGATCCAAGTTTGGTTTCCATCCGTACCAAGAAAATTCTGTAGTATTAGTTATACCCAAGAGGTTTTGTAGAGTTTTCTCAGGATCATCAAGTTTATCAGTTGGGCCAGAAGGAGCATTGATGTGCCGCCTATTTAGATATCTTCCTAAATTATCACGCTCATTCCACCACTCAAGTAAAGTTCCGGTAGTAAACGTGCCGAGTCCCAATTCAATAAAATATGGATGGTTAGTTTCAAATACATGAAAATCTGTTTCATCTTGGTTCTTCATTTCCTATTCCTATTCTTCTGGTGTGTGATTGTCTGAGTAGATCATGTAATTTGTAGATTTGGTTGTGTCCAACTCAGTACTTGGCAGCGATTTATGTGGTCCTCTAGAAAAAGCCCGAAAACTATCTACCATTCCAGCACGGTATTGTTCTGTCTCTTCTTTACGGAACAAATTTGCATCCCTTGTACTCTGTGCTCTTTCCAAATCTTTAGCATCGTTATATGCAACGCCTCCATTTGCACCCACAACTATAACTCCTTCAGATACTTCTTTTCCAAGCTCTCTATTGGCTTCAGTTTGTTGAGTAACACCATTGACTATCTCCAATACCTGTTGACCGCCAGCATTCATTACGGAATTTACGAGATCTGTACTGGTCGATCTTTTTCCTAATCCTCTTCTGATCGCACTGTTCTGCTCGTCTTTTAATTTTTGCCTTTCTCTTGCGATCTGACTAATTGCCATTTCTTTTTGTTTTGCAAGTTTACCCCATTTGGCAGTATAAAGATCCATCTTTACAGTTGTTTTGACTCCTCCTTGTGAGACATTAACACCTATAGAGGTAACTAGTGGACCTGCCTGCTTCAACGCTGAAGCCAAAGCAATTCCTGTTGGTGCATCTGGAATAGCAAATCCACCTCTCTCACTGAACAGCAAAAGACTATTTGAAAACTGTGCCTGTAAAGAGCCAGCCTCATTCATCAATTGATACCCTGCGAAATTCCAAGGGGCAAAATTCTCATCCTTGATAAATTCTACCTTACCTCCAATGTCTGCATACTTAACTCTTGGGTCGCCACTTGGGTTTAGTTTAGATGATGACAACCAAGGGCCATAACACCTTTCATGAGACATCATTGGTATAGCAACAATATCTGGGAATACAGGAGAAGGCTGAGTGTAACTTATTCTCACATTTGGATTGTTAGTTATACTGCCTGCGATAATTTTCTTACTTAATGATCTAGCTGAACTAATTTCTTCTAGGGAAAGTCTAAGCCAATCTTCCATTTTGCCCGGAATCCAATGCTCAGTTGAAACGGCTCCGAAACGTTCCGACGGCGAGTCGAGACCAGAGCCATCAGGGCCATAGTCAATGTCATCAGGGGCATCAGAGTTATCAGAGTCATCAATACCAAACAATTCGGGAAACTTGGTTAAATCTATATTTTCAGCACCTTGTAATCCATACTCTTTGCCTGCTTCTGTCGCTTCCTTCTTAGTAAGAAATACAGGTGGCGGTCCACAGGGAATCTTAGCTTCTCCGGGTTGTGGTATATTTGGCTTGCTAAACTGTGGAATTTGAACAGTGTCTTGAGTCATCAAATGCTTAAGTTGTAAAGCCTGATACTCTTGATTTTGCCCATCGTTCCATCTTGTATCAATGATACTCCTGACTCTTCCGGGAACTGTGACAAGTGCATAAACGTGTTTGTCGTCTAATTTCTCTATGTCACTATCGATGATCCAAGAGTCTGTGTTTTTTTCGTACACCCTTCTAAAGTCGTACCATTCCTCATTTTTTCCATCTACGCCTCCGTTTCTTGGTATAGAGAATAAAGGTAGGGCTTCTGGATAATCAAAAGTAATTTTAGGAGTACAATCTTCGTTTTTACCCTCAGTCTTTTTAGGTTCTGGAATACTAAGAGTAAAATCATACTCGTTAGCATAAACGTCTAAGTTATACTTTTTCAGTTTGGGCGGCATGTATAATTTTTCATCAATACTACATTTTACGAACGCCATAGAATCTGGCTGTCGCTCTTTCTTTCCCTGCTCTTCTTTTGTTTGAGCGAGAGCTTCAAATTTTAGTTTGTTATCAATATTGTTATTTGGTAACTCTTCAACAACATCTGGAACAAATTGACCGCCTTTGGTCATAACTTGCTGAACCATATCATTGGCACTAACGCCCGTAAAATCTAATACCTCACTATGATTATAGCGAGCATAGCACTGAACCCTTTTTGAATCACTCATCAGGTTGTTCATGTCAATTGGGCAAAGACCCTGCCGAATAGCTGGTGGCATACTCGACCAAGGAACACCCGCCCTCAAAGCCTGTAAAGCAGATACATTTACTCCAAATATGTTAAACCCAAAAAACCCACCTTGAGGTTCTGGTTTATAGTTCCATTCCCAACTTTCAGAGAATGGGTTGTAATTACCTTTTAGGGCACCTGTACGAGCAAGACTTGGATCTGATATTTTTCTTTCTCTTGTTAATTCTTTGTCGCTTTCATAATCTTGCAAGTAGTCAAGCCAAAGATTACTTGCGTTTCCAGCACTTAATCTGCTACCAATAGCTGAATTTAACCCTTCTACAAAACTAGGCATCCCCGTGCCGAAAGCAGGAAGTGTGTTGATGTCGTAAGAAAATTCTCCCAACGCTTTGGGATCTGATGATATTGGTCTTGGAGGAAATCCGAAAGGCCCGTTTTTAATGTTAGAGTTTGTAGTACCATCAAAAGTAGAAATCGTCTTAGAGTATCCTACGTTTGCGATCTTAGGAATTCTAACAAGAAACTTCTTACCTAAACATTCGTCGGCAATCTTTTTAACAAAGTTGTAAACCTTCTTTGCATTTTCTTCATGTTTTTTGGCTGTCTTCTCTATATTGAAAAGAAACTTACCCAATGGGCCATTCTCTAAGTTTTCAACGAAAGCGACAGATTCGTTGGAGGATCTGAGTGCAGCAGCCATCTTATCATAATTATCCATGATCTGCGTGTGTTCTGATAGCTGATCTATTAAAGCTCTATATCTCTTATTTTGAGACTTAAAATTGGGATCGCTCTTATTTTCTTCTGCAAGTTTGTTTATTTCGTTTCTAATAGCTTTCATTCTGTTGAAAAGAGTGTTCTTGGGCAACTTCAACAAAGGACTGTTTTTATTTTCAAAAGATTTTTTCAGATTAGCGGCATCTTTAACAATCCTAGTTTTGGCATTCACAATCTTACCAACGCCAGCTTCTACAATACCTATAGCTGTAGCACGACGATAATATAGAGGATATCCAAATGGTGGAGAACATGGACTCTGTGGATATCCAAACTCATCTACCGCTGGCTTGTCAGAGTGCCACACACATCTCGGAACAGTAACAGCATACTGTCTATTTTCTAACTCTTTGAGCACTTCGTCAATTTTTGTTTTTGCTGGACCTTCTTCGATAGTGTTAAAACCGGACCTTCCTCTAAAATCTTGTAAGACCCTGTTGATTTGATTTTGCTCAGAAGACAATGCAGATAGAAATGCCCTATGTTCTGAGGTGTCCTCGACGTAAGTCTCATTATAGGACAACAAGAAATCTTTCCACCTCTGGTATGAAATAAGTGCAGAACGCAACTCTAATTCAGTAGCAACATAATAATTGCCAACGCCATACGCATTTAGGTTTGTAGCATCCAAAAGAATCTGCTGATAAGAACCAAAACCTCTAGGAATTGAAACGGCATTATTTCCTAATAACCCATAGTAAGGCAGTATTTGCTGCTGCTCTTGAGCTTTCAAGTCCCACTGAAATTGTTGTAGCCAATCTCTGTTTGGAACATTATTGGCCTGAGATCCGGTCCATAATTCGTCCCTGTCTCTTTCGGAGTGGAAGAAATAAGTTTCTACTTCTTGGGCACCAACCACAAACTTATCAGTAGTAACATTAGACAATTCAAAACCAATATCTGAATTTTCTACATCGATTCCTCGATCCTGTAGTTCTTCTATGTACGATTTAATTGCACCGTATTGAGGTTGCTGAGTTTTATCTATAGCATCTAATCTAATGATTCCAGCAATAATGTTTTCTTTAGTGTCATTACTTACTTGATAATTATTGTAGTTAAAAAGAAACTTCGATGCAGGGTGATCTATAACAGGAAGTAAAGTAACGTATAATTCATGACTGATAATGTCACAGAGTTCTTGGGCCAAACTGAGAAGATCAATCTTGTCAAAGTCCATGTAGTATAACAGGGGAATTTTTTCTGTTGGGATACCCCCAAAGTCTACAACGTAATTAAAGCCTCTGAAATTAATTGTACCGCCAAATCCTGCATCTTTGTATTCTTGGGGTAAAAACCCATAATACTGGAACATAGCAGAAAGACCTTGAGATATTCTATACCAAGGCATACCTTTATCGCTACGTCGTGAAAAACCCTGACCAGTAATTGGAAAATACTCTGGCAAAGCATCTTGGTCAAACGGTATTTGACCGAAATAATATTGATCTTTAAGATTTACAAGAGGTCCGTCTTGTGGTTGAACCATCGCTGGATTTTTTGGCTCTACTTTTACCAAACCGTCTTCAGCATCCCAAGCTGCGTTTACACCAACGTATAAAACCTCGCCAGTTGTATTGTTTGTAAACTTGTCGATAACACCTATGCTTTGAGCTTGCGTGCTAAGTCGAGTAAAGAGAGATGTAGAAGGATCGTACTCTAAAAACCCATAGAGATTGATAAGATTTTTATAGTTGAAGGTAGTGTCTTGATAATTATTTAAAAGAACATCTACGTTTGACAGAATTTCTCTTGGGTCTGTGATAGAAACAGAGTATACTGGTTTCCCGCCCGGACCTTTGTTCTGAGTGTAACTCTGTAGGATGCCGCCAAAATTGAAATGGGCACGACCACGCCAAGACGTATCTATATCCCACAACAAACTTCTATCTTGAACGACATTGTTTATTCTGTCAACCAAGTGGTAGGGTGGTAATTCATCAAAGTCTTCTGCATCCCAAGAGGTCTCTGGGAACGTGTAGCCCCAAGCGTTGGGGGCAACTTTTGCAGGAAGAGTCTGAATTCCATAGAGATCGTCATATGTTTGTCGAAAAGCCTGTTCTATAGTAGCCGGATTTTTACCGAATTTAAAATACACAGGTGTACCAACAACCGGTGGCAAGAATTGATCGCTGATACCACTATGGTATGGATCATCTCCTTTACCCAATGGTTGACCATCCGAAATATTGTATTCATCATTAACAAGATTGATCGTCATGGAAGATGCGGTGTCGCCAAACCCAGCACTTAGATCAAAATCTCTAATAGATGCACCTAGAAAGGTCTGCTGTATAAAACCTTCGTTACCATAGTTTCCTGATGCTTGTACGTCGGCAGTCCAGCCTCCGGTAGAAAGCTCACCGCTCGCACCTTGAGGTAGGTTAAAATGTACAGGCCAATCTTTGTCATACTCGCCAGATGGCGGTATTATTCCGTAAACATTATCTCCAATCATAATTCCTTATCCTTGTTTGTAAACGTTTAAGTCTACTACTTTTCTATAAGACGACAAGAATGGTATGTTCAATGTTTCCCCCTGATCAGCTTCATCTGGCATGAGTTGGTGATGAATGTAATCATTAAAGATATTGAAATCTTCTCTTGCCAACATCTTTACCTCTTCTCCGTTAGAAAACTTAGATCCTTTGAGTGCCTCGTCCTGAGTGTAAGATTTTGTCAGTCTATCTTGACCCTCGGCTACCAACCAATGAATAACAGTTTTTTCTGGTGTTGGTCGGGCAATTTCGGGATTTACCTCGCTATTCCAGTGGAAGATGCCACTTTCCTGTGCGTTCATCGCCGGATTTTCAGGTGTATAACCAACAACGTCTGCTGGGTATGTCTTTATAATTCCAGAAGCCGCCCACCATTCATCGCTAAACTTATCTGGAAGTAAAGTAGCATCTTCGCCAGCAACAAAAGCAAATTCTGCCCCTGTGTCTGAGTTGGGATAAGGAAACGGTGCATTAATCCCAGACCCTCTAAATCCCGGAGCTTCGCTTCTTACTGAATGTAATTGCCTATTATCAAAAAACGCAGACTCTCCAGATGGTAAAACACCAGAGACCAACTGTACTTTTTGACCAGACGTAAGCGGCAACAATGGTCCCAATTTAGGATCATTATTGTAAAAGTCTGACCATTGAGGTTTTTCGGCATGTGTCATGGTTATCGGTCTAGCTCATACGTCCAAGAGATATTGAATGAATAAGTGCCCTCTTTAGGATTCCAGCTTTCAGAAGGTGGCGAAATGAAATACTTTCTAACTCCCGGCTCACCTTTGGGGCTAAGTTCCCCAAGAAGTTCTGCTATCTGACTAGCAGTGGGTTCTACCAAGCTAGGCTTTTTAAGTATTAAGGTTTTTCTATCTTTGCCATATGGAATTTTAGTGTAATCCAAAGTGAGGTTGATTGATACGTCTCTTTTGTACTCTGTTCGTCCTCCAATATATTGTAGAACAGGACCGGTTGGCCTACCAATAACTGGAATAATAGCAAATACGTCTCCCGGATATGTATCATTAACCTGAATACTCTCGGCAATCACACCAGAGATAATATTTGTTGGCCTATTGTTAAAGGCTAAACTATAAGTAATTTCTCCGTTGTATTGATTGGTTCCAAGACTAATTGATACGGGCTGAGAATTTAATGCGACAGCAACAAGGTTATTAGCACGCCTGTATACGTCACTAGTCAGTCCAAATTGACCACTGTTAGATATTTGATTATATTTTCTAAGAGCATTAGCATAAGCACCGCTTGCTGCATTTAGGGATGGGTCTCCAAAACCAGAAGGAGAAATACCTCTTAAGCCCTTAATGTTTCCATCAATATTAACAGATACAAAAGGATCGGTGTTTGACGTAGCGGTGGTCATACTAAACGTTTCATTAGCAGTACCGCTACTTAAAACCCAGCTTTCAGATACAGAATAAGTACCTTCAGTAACTCCGACTTGCTCAGTTCTTATGTGGTTATAGCCGCCGTAAGAATCTACTAAGTTTACAGTCCCAGAACCTATTTGTCCTGCAACATTTGGGTAAGGTATTCCACTTCCACTATAACCCAATCTCTTAGTGACAAAATTCTTTGCCTGCTCCCAAGCAGGACGATTAATCGTGTTAGAAGGATCTTGATTATAATTGTAATCTAAACCGTCTGGGCCGTAAACGGTTTTACCTGTGGCATTTAAATTATGCGTAATTCTGTACGTTATTGGATTATCGGGACTTTCTCCACCAGCCTCGTCTGCCTCTAAGCTCCAATCTTCACTATAGGTTTCAATAAAAGCTGTGTCTTCATCGTCTAGCAACGTTTGAATTGTTGTTGCCGTACTTCTTACGTCGAGACTGCTATTGGCAAAAGTGCCCTCTAAATCTACGGGTAATTGATCGTCATCAAAATTACCTCTCAGGAGGTAGTCTGCCTCTAAGACGATAGTATATTCAGATTTTGTAATATACGGCCCCTCTGTGAAATCGACACTTACAGTTCTGGGGTAACAAACAACTGTAGCACCGGCATTGTCTAAAACATCAGAGAGTTCTACTCGTTGACCATCTTGAGCAAATAGTGCCCTAAGAGCACGTTGCTTGCTAATAATAGCAGAAGCAGGCTTGGTGTTTTGAGCGATTGTGGGATTGGAACCTTCTACGATCTGCTGTCTAGGCGGCTTGTCCCTAGCAGATAAAGCGACATCATCAAAAAGACCGTATGGGCCTATGAAACTGCCGCCTGCCTCTCCTATTGGGTCACCACCACCGAAAAACCCAAAAGGTTCATCTGTAGCAGAATTTAAAGCATAGGGTGTGCCATGCTCTGGAAGTAACGTACCCGTCAGCGTGATAGTATAAGTAGCACCAAAGGTGCCTTGCTTATTTTTTAATACAGCCTCAGAGATTTGTATAAACGGTGTTGGTCGTATGGAACAAATCTGCGTTGAGTCGTTTTTATAGTGTACTTTTATAGGCATTTAGAAACCTCTTATCCTTAAATCAAGAGAGTCTGTAGTTGCAGTGCTCCCCATGACTAAATTTAATGAACTTGGGAGTGGACCACTCGGTGCTGATATATTCAAGAACAATCCACTTTGATCTATCCCATCGGCAGAAGCAATCCCACTTACGCCAAAACTGTTCAGTCCTAAAGTATTATACACATTTGCACTGCTTGCCCCCAACATAGAAAGATTCATGTTTCCAGACTCTAATACTGGTCTGCCAGAAGCAACTAGATTCATAGAACCATCTTCTGGAGTTCCAAATAGTATCTTTAGATCAAGCTCTTTTACGTATGGTCTGTGTACCACAAAACCATTTCTGGAGGGGTCAAAACCAGAAACTTCCAAGAAAATGTCACCATTTTGATTGCTAAATATAATTCCTGAAACCTTGTATTCAATTGGGTCGCCAGAAACGTTTTGGTATACCCTAGTTTCCAATCTATCCATACTTTCTTTTGGTTTTTTATTGCCAAATACGTGAGAATCTATCCATCCGCCGCTGTTTGGAATGGCTGGAATTTGCTCTCTGAGCATAGCGTCAAAGGTATATGCAGATCCAGCATTTGCAAGCCCACTCGTTGGGTGATTGCCGCTTGTAGGCCAATCATGATGTGGAGATCCAATTGCCAGTGTGTAATCACTATCACCACGGAAAGAGCGATAAATGGCTACAGATTTTCCAAAGTTGTCGTTATCAGATCCACTAGCAGTTAGAATGAAGCCTCCAAGTCCATCATCATCAATATCTGTTTGAACTCTTTCTTGGTATCCTGCTGCGTACAGTTTCTCAGCAAATTGCCACTCTTGTGTTCTAGCTCCAAAGTCTACTAATTCATTTCTGTAGTTGTAGACAGCACCACCATTTAGGATCATAAGACCGCTATTATTGTTGAACTGGTCTACACGGATACCAGAATCGGCTAAGTCATAGAAGGAATGAGACGGAATATCATATTCGCCGTTAAAGGACTTTCTTTGGAAAGCTGTACTTAAACCGCTTCCATTGTATGCGACCGCACCACTGTAGATATGATGATGTAAAGTGGCGAAATCATGATTGGGAGCACCGATTGCTGCCATGTCACAATCTATAGAAACAGAGAATCCAAATCTATCGCCTCTTCTTCCATATTCAAGAATAAAGCTAGGATCTACAATTTGGTGTGGACCACGTTCCGCTTCCAGAACCTCAATTGGGCTTGGGGAGAAATCATAAAGTCCGACATTTACATTCTCTGGCTTAATCTTGGCACCAAATTCCCAAGGTAAGCCTTCTGCAATTACATTTCTGCCGTTGTCTGTATTGTTGTATACAAATACAGCACCAGCACCACCATCTGCACCAATCTTGGCTCCAGACCCAGCTTCTCCATTTTGAATCTCATGCCACTGGACAACTCCACTAATCCCGCTAACCGCTGTTTCAGCAGAAAATGCGTTATAAGGAGCACCAACAATTAACTTACCGTCATTGATCTGAATAGAGTGACCGAACAAGTCGCCCGGACATCCAGAATTAAATATGTCATAATCTAGATAATCTGTGTTTTCTATCCTCATCAATTCTGTCATGCCGCCACCAATACCGGCATCAACAATAAAGTCTTTATCTGTATTTTCATTAAGATCTAAAAGCAGATCATAATCTTGATAGATACCACCTTGGTAGTTTACAATATCTAGGAAATCACCGCTAAATCTTGGATAAATACCATAAGTTCCAAGTACGTCGTTGTTAAAGAACTCTTCTTTTCTAGCCTGTACCTTTAATGGGACTTTAATTTCTTCTGGTCTGGTTAATATGGTTGGATCATAAGAATCTTCATCATCTGAATAAAGACCCAAACTACCTGTCACACCATTTCCACCCCAAAGTCGGCTTGGACAAAGGGTGTCAGCACCAATAGGTGATCCACTTATGGCAACATATTTAGCTGTACTGCCACGCTCAGGAGCACGTATCTTCTGTGTAAATTCCCAATTCTTTCCAGCGACAGTATTTCTAGGGATACCAAGATCAAGCCCTTCAGCCTGACCCTGCGGAGAACCGGCCCCACCGCCAAATCCTACGCTGCCATCTCTTGACTCTTCTGGACTAGGTGGATACAAGTTTCTAACAAAACTCTGATTACCCTGAGTAGCAGCCGCCCTATAGTGAGAGCATTGCCCCTGTAACAAAGTAGAGTCTGAAATCAGAATAATCTTTGATCTTCTAGATCCATTTGTGAACGAACTAAAGTTCTCAAACTCTTCTGCTACAATAACTGGACCATCTTCTATTTCTTTCTGTGCCCAATTCACAGAAGCGTCTAAACAATCAGGATCATCAAACTGAATGTCTCCACGGTATAGTTCGCTCTTATGTTTTACGGGTCTTGATTCGCCCGGAATGTATCCGCTCTGAGCGGGGTTAACAATGTACATACAATTAACTGGAACAGGAGGACCATCTGGTACAAGTCCACTACTCGTAGTTGTAGCAATTGTAGTTATTACTTCAAGTGGTGCCCCTGATACTGAGAGAATACGAGGTGTTGAAGGTGGCAGAGGAATACCAGATAATAACTGAGAATCTATAAAGTTAGACCATTTATTTGTATTAAATTGTAATTCTAGCTCAGTTATACTCTGTTCTTCATTGGTTCTAAAATCGAAGACAAACTGAGAGGGAGTAAAAGTAGCAGTCTTATTCAACTCTGCAAGAGTTCCACATGAATCAAAACTTGAGGGTATTGTGCCAAAATTGCCCTCTCTTTGTATATCAGTAGGTGTATCTAAGCATATTCCAAATTCTTCAAACTTAGTTTCAGAAACCCAGTTGACCCAAACCCTGTATCCAGATCCCGGCTCGATTGGGAATTTAACAGAAGCGTTTCCATCAATCGTCCAGTTGTTTCTGCTAGCGTACTCTTTGTATGTCTGAATGACAGGATCATTGAAAGATACTATTCTTTCAAAATCTGCTCCTCCAGAAAGCGGCACAATAAACCTCTTATCCCCACCACCAAATTCAATACTTGTCTTTTCACTAAATTCAATTCCACTCAAGCTAGTAGCAAATTGATAGTTAGGGGATGTCCATGTATATCCATCATCACAACCGCTAACGCTATCGGTTGCATAATTAACAATCTGACTGGAAGTTTCTCCACCGTAAGTTTTTATCACTGATTGTCTATGATATTCATCTTGTTTTGGTAGGAACATTGGCCTACTGGTGACATTAAGTCCGCTACAGAGATAATCAATTCTATCAGCAGTTTCTTGTGTATATTCTTCATTATCCGCATTATACGTAATAATAAGTTTCTTTTCACCAATATTTAACCAACTGTTCAAATTTGCGAAGTCACTGCTTGATGGTTTTCCAGACGGAAACGCAAGCCAAACAAAATCTAGCTGATCGTTCAACGCAGTTATTGGTTGATTTTCTCTAAAGAATCCGCCAGCAAGCAATAATTCAATATTTATTTTATTACCGAGACTATGATCTGTTGATGAACCATCATAGTTGTAAGCACTGTTTAAGGAAGATCTTCCTGTGAATCCATTAATTTGAATACCTTTAGCAACCTCATCACAGTCCTTGCGAATCATATTGAGATAGAATTCTGTATTCTTATCATCATTATTGGTTGGGTGCGTGATACCTCTACTGGCATCATCTTCGGGCCATTGACTTGCTAAGATATAGACTCTGGAGTTATTGAGAGTTCCATCGGATTTTTTACCAGATTCAACAAGTGCAAAAATATGATCTGGATAGACGGTTTCTGTAACTGTTCTCTCAGATGTAGTTGTTGACCCCGCAGCTTGCAAGATTCCATCTCGACCATTAAGGGCGTCTGGATCAAACGTGTCTCCACCAAATGTGAACTCGTTGAATAATCCAGATATAGATGAATCGGTGTCCCCTTGAATAGAGAAAGCAATCTCGTCTTCATTAACTTCTGCCAAAGAAATATCTATTTCGTTTTTAGATTTAACTCTGTACCTGTAACGCTGTTCGTAATCGCACTGAAGTCCAGAAGTCGCTGGTTCAAACCAGTGAGTATCAGGTAGATGTTCAGCAGTCGTCAAAACTGGTGTTGGTGACTGATCTTCCTTGAGGAATAACGGTTGTGGTGTCTCATCACAGACAGGAGTAAGGTTATCGAACAAGAAGGGCCAGTTTCTCTGGTATCGAACAACTTTACATGATTTAGGTGTGGTCAAAACACAAGAGTCATTCCATTCAGCACGTAAATCTCCACGATTACCATCTAGTGGGAACTCGTACTTTGTATTGATGATCTGCGATGGTCCATTGCAACTCGCCCCCTCTGGACAATCAATTGTAGAAAAGTAGTCTTCTAGACCGTCTCTGGATAAGTCTATTCGAATGTCGCCAACACCCTTGACATAATATTTACCGTTAGACTCAATTGTTCTGGCAGTAGAGTATGCTGGCAAGAATGATGCGGTTGCATTGTACTTATTATCATTTAAATCTTGCTGACTAACACATCCTTGCATCGAGTAGCTTTGATCTTTAGCGGCTTGAATCCGCATCCTAGAACCTAACTTTTCTAGGATTTTGTTGATGATATCATTGGACTCTTTGTATAGTCCATTTTCTTCCCATACTGGGTCGTTACCGACCAAGACAAGATTTCTATCGCCAAGCTCCAGCCAATCTTTTATGTTGTCGATAATCTCATCGCTGACAGCATCAATTTCTGGCGTAATAATAAACGCAAGACCGGCCTCTTGAGGAATCTCAATTTCCGAGAAGCTCATTCTTCTCCAGTCTTTACCTTGGTAGTCTGAAAATCCGGTAGATCCAGAACCAAAGATTAAAGGCCAGTTGCTTTCATCATAGTATCCAGCGTCTCTTTCTTCATTATGAGTTGATCTATCTAAGTTTCCGAAGCGGCCAAGTTCTACAACCTCGTTATGTGGGAAGTGTTTTCTATTGTGGAACATTCTTACCGCACCAGCGTTATGATAAGAAGCCCAAGACTTAACAGTATCGCCCCAAACATTAATGTCTTCAAATTCGTTGAAGGAGTCTGTAGGTGCCCCAAATGCTACAATCTCACCATTTTCGTCTACAGAGCAACTCCAGCCCATTCTTGATGTTCCCGCAAACTCGTCGATGAGGAACTTTCTTGTTCCGACATATCTAACATCATTGTGGCCGTACTCAAACGTCAACTGATATGGTTCTGGGAGTGAAGAGCCCCAGAACATAACATCATTTCGATATTCAAATCTGTCTGGAGATTTAATATAATCATAAGTAGCTGTCTTAGCAATTACTGCACCAGAAGCACCCTCTACAGAATCATAGTATTCTACGGCGTAATTAAATGGACTTCCTTTGGAGACAAGCCATCTTCTAAGATTGTCGTATACCTTTTGAATCTCCGATTCGCTTCTTTCGTAAATCTTACATGGGTTGTTATTCCAAGGAGATCCAACTGCTAATACTTCTGAATTTTTACTTAGAGCAACTGAGTGACCAAAACGATCATTATAAGTTTTGGCATATCCAGCACCAAACATACTTTCTGGGTTATCAAAAAGTTCAGATTCGTCATTAGGTGAAACAATAACTTGGATGCAGTTAAAATTATCACGCTCTTTTTCAAACAGGTAAACTCTACCTCCAGATGCAGGAGGAACTTGGAACTCAGTAACAACTGATCCGTGAGTATTGCCCCATATTTGACCAACACCGCTAGTAATAAAGTTTCTATTTAAAGTAGTATTAGTAAATGTTGTTGATAAGCGACCACTATCAAAAGTGTCCTGCATTAACTCGACAGATGTATCTGCCCAGTCTTCAGATCTACCTATGACTGTATGTAAGTGACCGCTTTGCTGAATGCCTTGAACAAGGTCAGTAACACCACTAGCAAATGAGTGCTTCTCATAAAAATCTTGGAATTCATCGTATATATTGTAAACTGTACCGTTTTCATCGGCATATTGTAAAGCTCCAGCAGTAGACCCTGTCTGCTCTTTGAACATACCAATAATAGCTGGAATACCGCTGTAAGCAGCAGCATTTGGATTACCACTTGGGAAGGCTGTAAAGAATCCATCTAGAACACCACTGAGCATCTGGTTGAATACAACGGGCTGACCAGAAGCAACAAAATCAGCGAGAGTTCCTGATCCACCAAGTACGTCAGAACCAACCTCAGTTAGCAGATCAAGATCGTCTAGTCTAGGAATGTATCTATGTGTAAACCAATCAGACTCATCGGTAGGAATATTAGGATAGTCCCTATTGGAATAGGTTAATTGGAAGACAAGTAGATTTGGCTTAATTTCTGCATACCACTCGTCTGGTCCAGCGTTCCAAGGTGCTGAGAAGTATTTCCAAAGAATATTAAATTTACCAGCCGAAGCAGCAACATCTTGTAGCTTAGTCTTGTTGTATGCAAACAAGTCAGCAAAAATCATTCCCGCAGCAGGAACACCGGAAGTTACAAGATCGTCAAACTCTCTTGACCACTTAGCACGAGGTGCTCCAACGGCAACAACTTCTCTGTCACCACTGGCCGACAATGATAATGATTCACCGAACTGTCTACCTTCTTGACCAATCTGCCACTTGTTTCCAGAGATAGAAAAATCACCAAATGATAACAGACTATCTGTTGTTCTCTGGATATAATCTTTTCTAAAGCCAGATGGTAGCATCAATTGCTCTTCCAAGACCCAATCTGCTTTCTTGCCAGCCTCGTCTTGTCCTCTTCGATACAAGAATACAGCACCCGCACCGCTGACTTCTATGTTACCAAAGCCACCACCAGATGGATAAACGCCATAATCAGGAATTGTGATGTTAGGTGCGGCAACAGCCATAATGTCTTCACTGACAGCAACGTTTTGACCAAATTTGTCACCAATGTTTCTGCCAGACGCAACGATCAAGTCAGAGTCAGAGTAAAGGTTTGCAGAAGGTGGAACGCCACCAGCATCATCACCAATAAGTTTGACACCAGAGAATACAATATTTCCATCGCAGTCCTCTGTACAGCATCCGCTACCGTCTGCATACCAAGCTGGACCGCACATTCCATATCCCCATTCCTCAAACGTCCTTGGGACAGGAATAGCTGCGGTAGAGCCGGTAACAATACTCATGGTCGCGAAGTACGGAGTAGAAGGAAGAAGCTGAGTGTACTTCCTTATTCCATAGTAATTTCCGCTGTATCCTAAGCCGCCCTCAAAGTTGATCGCACCAGAATTTGTGTAGGTAGCTTTGGCTCGGAATATTCCACCTTCGTTGCATGTCTCTTCTCTCCAAACAATACAGTCTGTTTCGAGTGCGGCATCAACCGCTTTACTTGGGCTGTCCCCTGTGCAAGATCCATAACCTATTAAGTCTACGCCTCTAATCTCATTATCTGCGGACAGAACGGCATAAGAGTTATCTTCGAGTTCAATTCCGGTCCCATAGTTATTATTGTGCCACAATGCAAATGCAGATCCAGTGCCTTTAGATCCTACATTGTAACTCGCCGTAACGAGATTAACTGTGTTTGTCAGTAAAGATTCTACTAATGGGTTATGAAGATACAGATTCATGTCTGTATCAATTATGTTTGGAGCATTAATATACAACGGCATAGTAGACGTTGTTCGTGAATCCAGAATCTGGTTTCTTCCAAACATGCTCAGATTAATAAATCCACTTGCAGCAGTCTCTTGTGTGTTCCCAATAGACTTATTATATAAGTACATTGGAATTGATCGGTATATACTACTTCTGTCACCAAGAGATGCGGACATGTTCAGATTGAGGAATGGACCCTCTGGGCTTTCACCGAAATCTACATTATAGACAGTAAGAGGAAGACCAAAGATATTCCCGCTGCCATAGTTTGGAGAGTTTGGATCTGAAGTATCTGGATTTGCATCTAAGGAATTATCTAGTGATCCGAGGGTAATTGGCAAAGCAAGTGGCATACTTCCAGAAGCTATATCTGGAATTTGACCACTGACATATAGATTGAATGAGATGTCGCCAGACTGTGGCGGCATGAACAAGTTAAGTGCTTTACTACGAGGGAAAGCACCACTAACATTGAGATGGAAACCAGAAGGAAGCCCTTCTGAAATAACATCATAATCAAAAGGAACCTGAATAGTAAGATCTAAACTATCGTTAGTTTCCCTTGGGAATCCACCAATGTTCATATTCAGAGTATTGGACGCAGGATAAGCACCACTAGAGTACAAATTAAATGTACCACTATTAGCAGTCTTGCAAACGTTGACATCCTGCATCCTTACGTGTGAAGAGTGCATCTCAATTCTAGAATCAAACGCTGGCCCAGATGGGTAAACCAAGTCATACTGAACAAACATTTGATTTACATCGTCTTTGAAATATCTTTCTGAGAAGTCTTTTAATCTTGGTTCTTCGGGGAAGACAGTCCAAGCGTCAGTTTCTTCACAGATAGAATCGTAATCAAAAACGGAGTCAAGTTTGATTAGACAACTAGACGGTTCGATGTAGTGAGTTTTACGGTTTACAAGTCCCCAGTTTGGTTCGTCTGAAGTCCAGTATGGCTCCTGCTTCTTGGTGTAAAGACTGACGATCATCTGAGGTCCAGAAGGCATGATGTCAGTACATGCTTCCCACTCTATGTTCGCACCGGTCTTATGCTCAAGAACAGTCTCAACAACGAGGGCACGTTCAGAGAATTTGTATCCGACTGGTAGGCTTTTAGTTATTCTTCTATTTACAGCATAGAATGAATCTTCAACGTCTGACAAATGGAAACGTAGGAAATCGTTTTCCATCTGTGTATGATATGCAACACCACTGTCTACATTAGATAATAATGGTAAGTCATTATTTTGTGAGTAACCAGAACCATGATGACTTAACTCAAAGATAATATGCTCTGCGTTTGGACGTTTTTGCCACTGGTCAAAACCAAATCCAAACTGACACCACTTAAAATCACCGATAGCCCAATCGTTGTAAGTATCTTCGTTTACTCTGTCCCAAAGTTTGTATCTATCATTAGTATAAGACTCATCGGGGTCAAAGAACTTAGCACGACTATTTTCTAAAAATACATCTGCGTTAACGCCCTTATAAGTTTTATCTGCACCAGACGCTACAATGTTCGTACCAAATCCGTACAGCGTATCAACGCCAGAGCTATAGGTGGAAACACCAAACTCACTGAGCAGAATATTCATACCCACGCCAGAGCCAGCAGAATATCCTAAGACAATATTTGCATCGTTTGCATTTTTATGGAACGGAGAAGATGTAGCTCTCAGTACATCAAAGTCAGATCCACCAAATTCATTATCAGTGTAAAGTCTAAGTCTATGGTTGCCATTATCATTATATGTAAGAATAGTATTTAATGGGAATTGATAACCACTATACTTGATAGTATCTTTGACTTTTATAATATCACCGTTGACATCTTGGGCGTAACCACAAAGGAATCCATCCTCATAACCGAGGGCAAAGTCCATGTCTTCAGCAGTGACCCACTTAGATACAATAACACCACTGTCAAACAGGTTGTAGCCTACTCCAGAAACGTTTGCGTCTGGTGTGAATCTAGTGAAGATAGCAAAACCGCCAGACACATCAACAGGGCCAAAGTTAATATTCTGACCACCAACCTCACCACTAATTCTAATGACTCTATCAAATGCGTCGGCAATCTTTCCATACAATGGGTTGCCAACAAAGGTTGTAGAACCATTGGATAGAGATGTCCAGTCAGTAGTGGTATAGTTACCACTGTATCCCGGAAGTTGATCGTTAAATAGTGTACCGCTTGCAAATCTCCAACCAATATTATGGTAAATTTCTGGGTCGGTCAAGCACAGACCGCTGAGAGTGCCCAAACCACTAGGAGAGGATGACCCCATATCAACAGACAATACATATCTATTTTCTGGCCCAAAAGAATCAAACTTGTAGTAACCTGACAAGAATGGGTAGTCTATGGTTGGATTTTCAAAACCAAAACTGAAGGAATCTAAATCGTATGGTCCACGAACTGTACCCTCTGAACCTCGCCATCTTCTAGAGTAGTTTGTTTTGATTGTATCAGGCGAACTATAGGCATGGGGAAGACCTGCGATGGCAGAAATTGGTTGATATCCAGAACCAGCGTTCAGTATGTCGTCATAAGATTCCATACCCGATGGGAACAATGCACCTTCTGATCTACCAGCCTGAGCCTTACCTATCTTCTCACCGCCTTGAGTGTAGATGTTGAGACCGTCTGCTGGTGCATATCTGGCACAAAGTTCTATGTATGCAATAGAAGCACCACTAGGAAGTGGATAAATGTCTAAGTATAAATGTTCCAATAGTGAGCTTAGACTATAATCTCTAGATACTCCATGTCTTATATCATCATCAAGAATAATCAAGGGTACTTCATAAAGTTGGAAGTCAGTAGTATTAACCACTGGGTACTGGGCCAATTTATAATGATCATTCCCGCTCGCCTCAAAGTAGGCACCTCTCTCAGATAACCCAGCACCACCCATTGTCCAGTCTGAGTTGTCGCCGTAGAATCCTGATATGATGGGATGTTGCCCAACATGAGGAACGAATGTATCGTTGAGGAATACACCTGATGGATCTTGAATAAATCCTCCAGACGAGCTTGTTACATTCAGCAACTTGTCGTCGCTGTAACCAACAACATCAAGTATATAGTCTCTGGTGCCCACTTCTTTTTTAGCCAGAACCTTGAGTGTTAAAGATTCTACATTAAAGTAAGGCGAGTCTTCTTGTATCTCTTCTGTGCGTTTTTCAACATTAAATGCACCGCTAGGCGAGAACCAGATGTCTTTAGTGCCTTGGTCAAATGCAAAGTCAAAATCACCCGGAGTAATTTCGTCTACTTTTGATCTTCCATGCTTAAACTTCAGTATGAGCTTACCAGAGTCAGAAACATCTCCACCCTCTGCGGTTTGCAGTTTGATGTAGTGATCACTATTTTGAACATGAAGGATGTTAATAAGCTCCTGTGCTCCGCACACATCTTCATTTGTTACACTAAGAGTGTCGTTTTCCCATATGTTATTATTTACCGCTGGATATATTGTAGTGTCATATGTATTGAGGGGCATAAAGTTGGGCTTGATGCGTCTCTCAAGACGCCTACCCTTGTCCCTAACAGCCATTTGGAGTGGGAGATAGTCTTCTGGTCTTGGTCCGAATCCACCGCTATTACAAATCTCAACAGCAGAGATTCTAAAACCTCTTGTTGGATTGATAAATCGAACTTCTTGAGTTGATAAAGGTTGACCATCTAGGGCAAGGTAGTTATTTCCACTAGCATAGAACGTTTCGGGAATAATGTAGTTATCTTCAAAACCCTCATCAAAACCCTCTGTAAATGGATCATCTAAAGAAACGGCACGGACACTAAAAGACAGTTGATATCCAACATCTTCGTGCATATGGGGAAAGCCGCGTCTTTGCCAGTCGTACTTATCTGATATAGCATTTAATTCTGGCAAAGAAGAGTATGTTGAAAAGTTTTCATACTCGTCGTTAGAATCGCCCTTTATCTGTATGTCATTATATTTTACAATTAAGTCCCCAGAAGGGTCGGAAAGTCGAATATTGTATAATGTATAAAGAGGAGCAGTCTTAGACTCTAGGTTTGATAATGGTGCGGATACGCGAATTTTAAACGCAGAATGATCTGGCCTAACATTTAAACTTGTTAAGTTGCAGTTATATTGAAAGAGCCCTTCTGTATGTATTGTATTCGGCTCAATATATGAATTGAGATCATCTGATAGATTGTTAGAGTCGCCACCATCTTTTGCTAAACCTTCATAAACACCTTCATCAATGTAGGACCAAAGATTACCGGATTGATTGTGTAGGGCAATAAACGACCCGAACCCGTCTGTAACGGGAAGGTCGCCAGAAGGATACAGCTTACTCTGACAGTAGAAGTCGCCAAAGTCTCCAGCTATCTTGTCTACTGTGTTATCAAAATCGCCCTCACCAACAACCTGATGCGAAATAGAATAGTCGGTAATGAGGTCTTCGTCAATCTCTCCATCGCCCTCGATGGACATTAAAGGAAATGGTATCTCGACTGATAATAATCTAGATAGCTCGCCCTCGCCCTCTAGCGAGATATTTCCATTACCAAATGACTTCGCTATAGTTGCATTTGGAAGAGTTGGATGACCTATACCACTGGCAACTACGCTATCAATTTGGGCGGTGGTAAGATCAATACCTCCATCATAGAAGATTAATGCGGAACCATCAGAATATGTATTTATGACACTTGTTGTCTCTGTAAACGATGTGTCACCCGCTAGGCCAGAGATTGTTACTTCCCATCCAGCCTCTACAAATTCACAGTTTTCTGGATCAGAACATCCATCAATGGTAAAATACGGACCAGATCCACCCAATACCGTGTCAAAATTTACGGTAAGAGTTTCACCCGGAGAAGCAATTTTAGAATCGTTCTCAAGAGTGGCAAAAAGTGCCCCCTCATTTAAACCAAGAAATGCATCGACTTCTCCACCACCGGGACAGGTAACAGATGTGCCTTTGATGCACGAACATTCAAGACCTTTTAAGAATGGTTCCGACATTTATTTATCCTAAAGTATAGAGTCATTCTTGACCAAATCACCAGAATTATTTGCTTTGTATTTTTGAATCTCATTTCCCACTTCGGTCAACAGTCCGTCCTTGATATCATCTTTCAAGGTTTCAAGGAATGATGCACCATTGAAGTTAACATTAATATTTGTTGGATCTAAGGCCACATTAAATTTAGTGTTTACCAATTTTTGTACCGTTTCTGCAAATCCTGAGAAAATATTTGTTAAACCCGGAAGTGCGTTAGTAAACACTTCAGTAATTCCATCTACAAAACCGCCATCGTTATAGTATCTAACACTACCACCTCCACTCAAAGCACCCGGAGCACTTGCTCCACCACCAGTATTCATTGACCTTAAAATTTGTAAGTTATTACCACGATTAACTGCCGCACGATTAACAACAAATTCTCCCGGCGTTAACATGGCTGGAACCGTATCTGTTCCACGAGGAACGAACATTCCCCTATTTGCATAAACAACTCCACCTCTCGCTAAACCCTGTGCTGACTGAGCACGTTGAGCATCTGCCAGCGTACTGTCAA
>Ga0222718_10000075_pt1 | contig 93226 bp, 92 predicted proteins | sample C33_27DmetaG_FD_165045 | JGI IMG/M metagenome (GOLD analysis project Ga0222718, IMG submission 165045) | Estuarine water microbial communities from San Francisco Bay, California, United States - C33_27D | ecosystem: Environmental > Aquatic > Marine > Unclassified | place: USA: California...
GCAAGTCCTGACAAGGAGGGCGAAGGCACAGGCGACGCAAGCACGGGCAAGGAGGGAGAAGGTGCTGGTGACGCAAGTCCTGACAAGGAGGGCGAAGGCACAGGCGACGCAAGCACGGGCAAGGAGGGAGAAGGTGCTGGTGACGCAAGCCCTGACAAGGAGGGCGATGGCTCTGACGAGGAAGGCGATGTTGGTGCGAGTAAAGACATTGACGCAAGTGTTTCTGTCAAGAAAAAAAGAGGGAGGCCTCCAAAAAATGAAGGCAATGTGGGGATGAGGCTGGATTACAATCCACATATTCACGGGAGTTCAAGCAAGGATGTCATTGAATCGACAGAACCTGTTGTCAAGAGAGGAAGAGGGAGGCCTCCGAAAAATGTTGTAGAAGGCAATACGGGGATGGAGCTGGTGACAGAACCGGTTGTCAAGAGAAGAAGGGGGAGGCCTCCTAAAAATCAAATTATCAACAAGCCAATTGTCAAGAAGAGAAGAGGACGACCTCCCAAAATCAAAAATGTAAAAGACGAAAAGAAAGTTATTGTGAAAAAGAGGGGGAGACCTCCTCTAGCAAAGAATATGAAGAAGATAGCTAGAAAGACAAATGAAATCGATTGTCCGGTTACTCTAGAAGAGATGATGTCATATATTGGCAATCTAGCTTACAAAATAGAGAACATCAATCAAAATGTAAGTACTATACTTACTATTTTTGACGAAGTTCAAGATTCTCTTCCAGACAACAAGGAAGATGAAGAAGCCAATAGTGGCGACGATCAAGGAGATGGTGAAGAGGATGAGGATGAAGAGGATGATGATGAAGAGGATGACGAAGAAGATGATGAAGAGGATGACGAAGATGATGACGAAGACGATGACGAAGACTGAAAGTCAAAATTTTGGATATTGTATTGGTGTTAAAATCAAAAAGATTTTAATAAAAAAAATAATATCTAATTATCTTTCTTTTCAAAGATAGTCTCGTCATACTCGCGATCATCATCTTCCAATGTATCGTCTGTTGTATCATCTGTTACAACTTCATTATTCGAATCAAATGTATCAATAACTTCTTCGTAATTATTAATGTCATTGTCGTCATCTTCTTGTCTTTTTATTTTTTCCATAAAATCCTTATTTTTTTCAATTATATTTTCAACAAATAGGTTAAATCTCTTTCTTTTTCTACTTGAATCGGCGAAAACAATATTTTCATCCATAAGTTCAATAATTTTGTATTGAATTTGTAAAATATCTTCATCATAAAAAGGTAAAAATATATTAAGTGTCATAAAGAACAAAGATATTGAATTGTAATAAATACAAGACAAACTATCATATATGTTCATTTTTGTTGATAATATTACATTCGTATATAAGCAAAATCTTTATATAATTTAATAGTATATTTAAATAGAAAATGTGTGACTATGAAAAAAGAATAATATATATAAATTCAGAAAATGGAACCTTTTTATCTTCAACAAAATTCAATATGACATTTGATCTTGCCGAATTTATAAAAGATATTGCATATATAAAACTATTGAAAAGTGAAATAATAATAAATGTAGATGGTATTGAAAATACATTAATCAATAATAACAAGGTAGAAGACGGTGATCCAGTATTTATAAATTTAAATGAATATAATCGTATATCGACAAGAATCGGAGAAAATACAGTAAAATATTTTGATATAATTCACGTCAATTTATCAGAAAAATTTGGGAATAATGTGCCAACAGGTAATATATCATTTAAAAATATCTCAGGTACACCTACATTTAATCCTTATAATAGCGACACACATATATTACTAAGTGATAATAATGTATCAAAATTTAATATAACGCTCTATGACAAATATAATGAAATGATAAATAGAAGTGATGTCACATCATTCAATATGACAATTTGTCTATATTCTCTTCGTAAAAAAATATCACAAATATAAAATACTTAAAGATTTATCACAATAATAATATCACAAAGAGATATCGGATATTATGGTTACTAAAGATGAAATTGCAGCAGGATTTGATATTGGAACAACAACAAGTTGTGCAGCTATTTGGATTAATGAAAGAGTAGAAATTATCCCGGATTCTCAAACCGGATCAAGAATTATTCCATCATATGTTTCTTTCACAGATCAAGAAAAACTAGTAGGAGATGCTGCAAAGAATCAATCTACAATGAATCCTAAAAATACTGTATATGATTCTAAGCGTCTAATTGGAAGAAAATTTGATGAACAAATTGTACAAGAAGATTGTAAAAAATGGTCATTTAATGTTTCGGCAGACAAGGACAATAAACCACTAATTAATGTTAAATATAAAAATGAAGAAAAACAATTTCATCCCGAACAAATTTCAGCAATGGTAATTCAAAGACTTAAAGAAACCACTGAGGCTTATCTCGGACATGATCTCAAGAAAGTTGTTATTACTGTCCCTGCGTATTTCAATGATTCACAGAGACAAGCTACAAAAGATGCTGGAGCTATCGCAGGTCTAGAAGTACTTAGAATTATCAATGAGCCTACATCTGCTGCAATTGCATATGGTCTAGATAAGACAGATGATAAAGGTGAGAAAAATATTCTTGTATTTGATTGTGGTGGAGGAACTCATGATGTATCTATCTTGACCCTTGATGGGGGTATCTTTGAAGTGAAGGCTACAGGAGGAGATACACATCTTGGAGGTTCGGATATTGATAATGTGATTGTTGAATTTCTTTGTACAGAAATTGAGAAAAAACTTAAAACAAATGTAAGAAAAAATGCAAGAGCAATGAAGCGCCTCAATATTGCAGCAGAAAAAGCTAAAAAGAATCTATCATCTGCATCTACTGTTTCAATTGATGTAGAATCCATTATTGATGGACAAGATTTTACAACTACACTTAGCAGAGCTAAATTTGAACAACTTGCTGATCCTATTTTCCAAAGAACAATCGAACCAATTAATCGTCTTCTTCAAGATGCTAAAATGTCTAAGGGTGATATTAATGAAATTGTTCTAGTGGGTGGAACTACAAGAATTCCTCGTGTTCAAGAACTACTCTCTAGTTATTTCAATGGTAAACAACTCAACAAATCTCTAAATCCAGACGAAGCAGTCGCATATGGAGCTGCTGTACAAGCTGCAATTCTAACTGGACAAGGAAATGATAAAACAAATGAACTACTACTACTTGATGTAGCACCTCTTTCACTAGGAATTGAGACTGCTGGTGGTGTAATGACTAATATTATTGATAGAAATACTACAATCCCGACCAAAAAATCTCAAGTATTTTCAACTTATGCAGATAATCAACCTGGTGTAGATATCAAAATTTATGAAGGTGAAAGAAAATTTACCAAAGATAATAATCTTCTAGGAAGTTTTCATCTAGACGGAATTCCTCCTGCACCAAGAGGTGTACCACAAATTGAAGTATCATTTGATGTAGATGCCAATGGTATTATGAATATTACAGCTGTTGAAAAAGGTTCTGGTAAAACAAATAATATTTCAATTACAAATGATAAAGGAAGACTTACACCTGAACAAATTGAAGAAATGATTAAAAACGCTGAAATGTTTAAAGAAGAGGATGAGAAAAAGAAGCAAAATATCGATGCTAAAAATTCACTAGAGAACTATCTTTACAATATTAAAGGTTCTGTTCTCAAAGAACCAGAAGATGCCGCACAAAAAAGCCCTTCGTTTGATGAAGTAAAAGCTGAAGCAGAACCTATTGTTGAAGATGGTCTTAAATGGCTAGAAGAGAATGATAGTGCTTCTACTGAAGAATATAATGAGAAAAAGAAAGAAATTGAAGGTAAAATGCAACCTTTGATGACTAAACTTTACGGAACTCCAGGAGGAGCAGAAGGACAAGTTCCTCCAATGGGTGAAACTACTTCAGAACCTCAAGTAGATGAAGTAGATTAAAATTGAGTAATTTATTTTTATACATATAAAACTTTTGATAAGTAATTATATATTATGGGAGGATTAGCAAATGTTGGTTCAACATGTGCAGTGAATAGTTTAATACAGATGCTTTGTAACGACGATGATATTCGTAAACTTATTATAAATAAGAATATAAAAGATGATAAAGATAGTTTATCGAAAGAAATTGGTGAAGTTTTTCATTTACTTCATAACAAAAATAAGTCATTACGACCCAAAAAACTGATATTCAAAATATACAAGGAATTTTCTGATTTTTTTAGATTAGGAGAACAATTAGACATTTGTGAATTATGGATGTGTATTCATCAAAAAATCTCTCAAGAACATGGTGATACCATCACTATTGAAAAATGTATTGAACCAAAATTCAATGATATTGATAATTTGATACCTTATTGTAATTATATCATTTCAAAACATAATGATTTTCAAATATCAGAATGGTCAAATATAACTCAAGGTATTCTTATGAACTATATTAAATGTGAACAATGTAATGAAATTATTTATAATTTCGAACCATTTATATTGCTTCCTTTGGATATTGGAAAGAATAATATTGCATCAATGATAGGAGAATTTATCAAACCTTATTGTTCACAAGGTGATTGGAAATGTGAGAAATGTAATGAATATACAAAGTATATTAAAATAAATCAGATATGGAAATTTCCTAAAAAACTCATATTGATGATCAAACGATTTGACGAAAAACTTGATAAAAATTGTACAGAAATAGATATAAATCAAGAACTAAATATAAAAATAACAAATAAACAAATTACTTATAAACTATCATCTTTGGCATTACATTATGGTAATATGAATAATGGACATTATGTATCATTATGTAAGATAAATAATCAATTAAAGTTATTTGATGATTTGAAAATATTCAATATTAAAGATGATTTTTTACAAAAAAATAAAGAAGCTTACTTAGTATGGTATGATTTGATTTAGATTGGGTTAAGCGAAACTGCTTCTTGCTCTACAAACTGTTTAACAAAAACGTTACCGTCTTCATTTATTTGCATAATAGTTTCACCTGATTTATTGCAGAATCTCACACTTCCATATATAGTGACATCAAAGTTTAAATTTTGAACATTGTTTTTGAAATAATCAATCATTATATCGTCAGTTTCATTAATACCATTGACGACGTCAATATCATTACTTGGTATTCCTATAGAAATTTTATCATCTGAAATATTAATGTTGCCATTTTTCCCAAGTGATAAAATTTCATAATTTTTGTAATGTTTAATAATATTAACAGGATTTATTTGATCATAAGTTATTTCAAATGATGTATTAGAAGTATTTAATGAATATGATACATTATCATTTCGTAAAACTAAATGTGAATTACATGATTTCCCATCAATAATGATAGCAGGGTTATAATATTCTGTATCATTTGTAATAACAACTGCTTCATTAACATTATTAATATTATTATTAATATTTGTTATGATTTTCAAATTTGAAGAAATATTTAAAGTATCCATTTTTTTTAATGTGGTGAAAGTCAAATTTTGGACATTGATATCTTGAGAAATCATCGAATCGCATCGAATATTGTTCACATCTGATATATTGTTTGTTCCAAAACTTATATCATCTGATATGTTTGTTACACTTAAAGTATTAATATAACTATTGCCATCGATATATAATTTGTAATCTTCAGTTGGACTAACAGAACCTATTGATAATGTTCCATTTGCTGATATTGAAGAAATAAAATTATTATTTGAAGATATATATAGGATATCTGGTGGTGGTATATCAATATATTCTCTAGCATTATATTTAATAACATAATCTTGTGAATCAATCTCTGATAAATCTATATTATTTAAATAAAAATATAATTTTATTTGAAATGTTTTACTAGTAGTATTATTTTTTTTACTAATTAATGTAGGATTTTGTTCATTATTATCGAGGTTTACTATATATAATTTACTTGAATCATAACTTTTTTGTTCTAAAAATTCAATCAAAGTTGTTGTTGTAAGTATTTCATATCCAAATATGATAGAATCTGATAATATTACATTCAATGTAGAAACATCTTCTCTATCTTGAATTATAACATTTTTCTGAATATTAGCGGGAAATATCTTACTAAAAACAGGTATAACTATTTGAAATGTGTATGATGGTTTCACTGTATCAAAATCAATTGATCTTTGGCCAATTATATTATTGGTATCATAATCAATTTCCTTGTTTATTTCAACAAAAATTGTATTATTTGTTTGTGGAATAATATCACCGTTATCATATTTTGTTTCGAAATTAAAAGATGTATTTACAGAATTATGAAAATATATCATGTTTTTATTACCAATAAATTGATCATCAGTCGAATTTCCTGTGTAAATGTTTGTAGAAAAAAATGGGTTTTCTTCTCCATCTTTAAAAATATTGTTAGACATTGAGTATTCGTCATAGATTAAATAATTACTGATATTTTTATTCGATGAATATTCCATATCAATATTGAGAATCGGGTTATTTCTAACATTTTGACCTTCATAATCATCTGTTCTTTTAATATGTAATCTTCCAAAAGGATTGTCTGTACCTAAACCCAAATGTCCATTACTTGTCAATATCAATTTATCACCATAATTCCGACCAGTAAAATCGATGATATTATCATTTACAGAAGATAACGATATAGGAGCAGTTGGTGTAATATCACCAAATCCTATAAAACCATTGCGATTCATTGTAAATAATGTTGAAACATCTTCATTGGAAGATTTAATAGAAATAATGTCAGTAATATTACTTGAAGATCTTTCAATGTCAAGAGCAATGGAATCAAATTCGGATGTTTGAAATACACTGATATTTTGTTCAAGAACCAAACTTTGAATAACACCAGAGTCAAATGAAGCTCCAGTAATTGATAATGATTCATTTTCATTTAAAGAAGAAATTTTGTTCACAAACAATGTACCATTTGTAATGAATACATTCGAATTTACATTTACAGTAGACGAATTAACTGTCAATATATCATCTACATTGAATGTAGAATCACCATGTAAGATGACGTCGATATTACTATGAAGAGTAATAGCATTACTTGAAACATAAAATTTATCATATAAGTTGACATCCATTTCGGATTTGAGAGTTTTATATACATTAAAATAATCTTGATTAACAGACAATAAGTTGTCACCACTTGTTAGATTGATAACAAAATTATTTTCAGACAATCCAATGTCATATTTATTTTCATAATTGATAAAAGCATTATTTAATCCTGTTCTCAATCGAATCAAATTAGAATCTACAGAAGAGTTTAATACGAGAGTATTGTTTTGCAAATCGTTGTAATGTGTATCAGAATTTACAATATGTATTGACATATTTCTTGTATTTATCTTGTATATATACAATATATGTTTTCTTATATAAAAATACTGTTATGATAAATTATATTATTGGCAGACGGATTCGAACCGCCGAAGCTTACGCATACGATCTTAAGTCGTACCCCTTTAACCAGACTCGGGAATGCCAACAATTTAACCCAAAATAGGGCAGTATTAATTAAAAAAAATAACTTTTCAAGTAGATCACTTGATACACATATATATGTGTATATTCTTATATAATTTCTTCTTTATATGATATTTTAGTAAAAGCAAAGGTATTTTTAATATTTAGTTATAATAATGTCTGTATATAAATTATTTGATGAAATATTCTGTATATTATCCGACGACACAGGGATAGATAAATTAAGAAATATAGTTGATACAACGATAGAAATCAAATATTTTGATAATTTCCATACAAATTTTAATTCACATATAGAAATTATTAAATATGCTTACAAAAAACAATTAAAGAATATTATTGTTTTCGAATCAAATACTTTGCCAAGAAATAATGTCAGTTTTATAAAAGATATTTATAATCATCAAGACTATGACATTATCTTTTTATCAAGTGATGTCTTTGATAAACCTACTACAAATGTTATGATCTATAATTCATCAGCTTTTGAGAAAATATTACATGATTATCACGATTATATAGATCTAATGTCATATGGAACTTATTTATTAAATTATTCTGAATTAAATTGTAATATATGTAGACCTATATTGTTTTATAATGATAATATATTGACGAATATAATAAGACAATTCTATCAATATTTTAAATTATTCAAACAAACAATTATTAAATTATTAGTCATATTCGTATTTTATATTTTTATCAAAATATATAAGTATAAAAATAAATAATCGTATTATATAGAATCTATGGAATATCCTGAATTAGACATAAATTCTATCGAAAAACATGATGATCATTTAAAAATAATCTATTCTGATAATCAATCAGAAATATTGAATATTTCATTGGAAACTTATAAACAAATGAACGAAAAATGGTTAAAAAATACACCTATGTTTTTGACTGATAAACATAAAGATCTTTTAAGAAATATTTCATTTGCTGCAATACAATCTAGACAAATTTGTATCAATGAATTGAATAAGTTTTTTAAATCTGAATCTGAACAAAATATCAAGGAATTTTTGATATATATGCGTAAAAGACCTCAAAAAATATCAGAAGATAAATCGAAATATTTAAAAGAAAATATTTAAGTTATTTTTATATCTTATATTTAATGATGAAAGACATTTATTTAATACTTTTATTTATTAATATAGCATATTCTTTATCAATATATATTGGTTCAACAGGTTTATTATTTCCATATTCTCTCGGTTCATTAGCCTATATTAAGAATATTTCAAAAAATCAGCAATATAATATGATAGGGGTTTCTGGAGGAAGTTGGTGTTCTTTAATATATTATGTCGAAAAAAATCTCACAGACCACGACTATTTATGGGATAAATATATAGGAAATGAAAGACTGAATATTTTTAATCGAAAATGTATGGAAAATTTACAACAAAATATATCAAAAAATATTTTGAATAATGATATAGATTTTATAAATTTACCTGTCTGTTTTTATACAACAAATCTCAAAAATTTAAAATTGAAGAATATAAAAATTGATTCATTTGACTCAAAAAATGAAATGATTTCAATAGCAAAATGTAGTTCATATATTCCTTTTTTATGTGGTAAAAAAATGTTTTTTCGTTATAATAAATCAAAATATATCGATGGTGTTATAAATCATAAAGTACCTGAATGTGATTATAGCATAACAACAAATAGATTTTCATTAAGAGAAAAATTATATGTAAGTTCAAGATTAAATAAAAATATTTCAAAGATTTTATTTGAAAAAGGATGGAAAGATGCAGAAAATAGATTTGCTAAATTAAAAAAATGATGAGATGTTAATATTTTATTCAACATATATAAATGAAATTGGAATTCGATTATTCCAAAAATATCATTTTAATAGATAGTAGTTATTATGTCTTCTATAGATATTTTGCAACATTTAGATGGTTTACATTTCAGAAAAAAGTATTTGATCCAACTACGATAATGGAAAATGAAGAATATATTCAATGTTTTATTAAACATTTGAAATCAGATATAAATAAAATTACAAGAAAATGGAAAACAGATAAAAATAATATTGTGTTTTGTAATGATTGTCAAAGATGTAATATTTGGCGAAATGATTTATATAGTGATTATAAAGGAAATCGAGTTGCTAATGAGAATTTTAATGGAGAAATTTTCAATATCTTTAATCAAGTTATTACTGATATGTCAATCTATAAAATTTCATTTGATCGATTAGAAGCAGATGATATTGTTTATCTTCTTCAAAATAAACTGAAACAAAAAAAAACAAATATCGTCATTATCACAAATGATAACGATTATCTTCAGATGATTGACAAAAATATTGAAATTTATAATATGCAAATGAAAGATATATCTTCAAGAGGTCAATGTAATCCCATACAAGATCTTTATCAAAAAGTTTTATTCGGTGATAAAAGTGATAATATTTTAAGAATATCTCCTATAATTACAAAAGAAAAGTCTATAGAATTGTCACAATTACCATTGGTAGAATTGAAGAAATGGATAAAAAAAGAGAATTTAAATAACGAATTTGAACTCAATATGAAATTAATATCTTTTGAATATATTCCAAAAACAATATCAGATAACTTTTATAAATCATTGATTATTTCTTAATATTACTTACATATAATACTTCCTTTTCTTTTTGAAGCATTCCAATATACCTAGCCAATGTAAAAAAATAGTCAGATAATCTGTTCATATAAATAAGACATTTTTGATGATTTGAATTATACAAATCAACTAATGATCTCTCTGCTCTTCTACAAATTGTTCTGATTTTATGTGTAACAGCCATTTCAATACTTCCACCTGGTAAAATGAAATTAACAAGTTTTGGAAGTTCTACAGTCATTGCATCGATATCCTGTTCAAGTTTACGAACATTATTACCATCGTTATCAAAATGAATTGGTTTTTTATCTGAAGGATTTGCAATATTTGCTCCGATATCAAATAAAATTGATTGCATTTCAATCAAATGTTTAATTATGTATTCAAATTTTTGATCTGATTTAATATAAGCGATAAGTAATCCGATTTCACTATTAAGCTCATCAATATTTCCAATACAATTTAGAATTTGATCATTCTTTGAAACTTTTGTACCATCATATAGAGATGTTGAACCACCGTCGCCTGTTTTAGTATAAATTTTCATTATAATGATAAGTTATTATCTTTTTAAATAATTTCTATTTTTTTTGAAATTTCTTTTATATTTTCTTCTATTTGAATATAATTTTTCATCAAAACTATCGCAAATATTATTTTCTTCATCTGATGAAATATATGCTGGTGTCAATGGAGATGATGGAGCAACAGATTCAATTGGTGACATTGTTGCAACAAATTGATTTTTTTTATACTGCAATTGTGGAGTATTTGGGGCACTATCAGAAACATAATATGTATATGAATTTGATGTACTTAATGATTTCACAGATTCATTTGATTGCGGTGTTAAATCATCAGTATCAGTTTTCTGTTCATCGAAATATGTAGTTAAAAAATTATCTTTTTTATTACCCGATGCCAAAAAAGGTAACTTATATCTTCTATATGTTTTAATAACTTTATTTCGAATATGAGATGGAAAATGAAATTGAATATGTTCACATAATATATTATATTCAGTTATAATATTTGTTATATCCGAATTTGCAAAAATGGTTTTTTTTTTTGAAAGTTCAAGATTTATTTTATTATACATTTTGAGAAACTTTATTGATTGAGAATTGAAAAAGAATTCTTTTTCTGTTATCTTAAAAATATTCAAAATTGATAATGATAATGCGATAAATATATTTAATACAACACTTATATGTTGAATTTTTTTGGAAAAATCTATATCATATGCTGTATATGTATTCATCATTGATAGTCCTGTTGAAGATAATACAATTGGTATATTTATTGTATTTTTGATTTTCGAATAGAAAGATGATGTTTTATCACATAAAATATACATTATATATGTGTAATCCTTATATTTTTCTAATTCATCAATTTGTTCATTCATCCATCTATATAATAAAATTAAAAAAAATGATTATTGATAAAAAAATGATTATTGATAAAAAATGATAATTGATTTGAAAGTTTAAAAACTATGGAATGTACTAAATGTCATAAACTATTGACTCTTGACAATTTCTCTTACAAAAACTTAAAATACAAGATATTATATTTACATTGTAATAAATGTAGAGAAAAATTACAAAATCCTGATAAAAAACAAAGAGAAAAAGAGCAATATGATTTTATCAAAAAAACAAATGTAATTCAATGTGATTGTGGGATAACTTATGTATCATTTAGAACTTATCATACAATGAGACATATGAGTTCAAAAAAACACAAAACAAATGTGCAAAAACAATCATCATAATATTTGTTATATTTTTCAATCTTGAATGGTAAAAAAATGATTAAATTCTATTTTTTTGATCATCAATTACGCAAATGCAAGATATTGAAAACTGTATTCCTCATAAAAAAAGGAAGATAGCACCTGAATTATGGAAAATTGTTTTAAAAGAAATAGAACTCAATAAAAGTAATATAAATAATAACAAAGAATTGACAAAATTTAAATTATATATACAAAATACATATAAAATTGTGTTATCAAACAGTGAACTTATAAAAGCATATAATGAGTTAAATTATAATAATCCAGAATTGCGAAAATTATTTATCAAAAAAAAGTCAAAATCAAATTCAGGTGTTATTGTAGTGACAGTTTTAACATCAGCACATCCTGAATATATTGATGAAAATGGTGAATTAAAAATTACCAAATTTTCTTGTGCTTGGAATTGTCATTATTGTCCAAATGAAAAAGCAAGTGAGGAAAACAATTGGGTTGATCAACCTCGTAGCTACCTTTTTCAAGAACCAGCTGTTTTGAGAGCAAATGAAAATAACTTTGATGCTATTCTACAATTTAGATCTCGTATATCAAATTTAATTGATATGGGACATAATGTTGATAAAATTGAATTGCTAATTCTAGGAGGAACTTGGTGTAGTTATCATGAAAATTATCAAGAAAGATTTATAAAAGAATTATATTATGCTGCAAATACCTATTATGATAAAAATCCAAGAGAAATAAAATCACTTGAAGAAGAAATAACAGAAAATGAAAATGGTCAATTGCATATTATTGGAATAACACTTGAAACTCGACCTGATACTATTACTATCGATGAAATTAAAAAATTTCGTAGATATAATGCTACACGAATCCAATTAGGTGTACAACATACTGATAATTCAGTATTAAAAAAAATTAATAGAGGACATAATATAGAATGTGTGTATAAAGCAATTCGAATGTTAAAAGAAAATGGATATAAAGTTGATATACATTTAATGCCAAATCTACCAGGAGCATCACCTGATAAAGATATGGATATGTTAAGAAGAGCATTATATGACGATAGATTACAAGCAGATCAATTGAAAATTTATCCTTGTGCGGTTGTTCCTTTTACAAAAATTAAAGAATGGTATGACAATGGAGAATTTATTCCATATGATGATTTAACTTTATATGAAATAATCAAAGACTTTAAGAAACAGGTACAACCTTATAAAAGACTAAATAGAATAATTCGTGATATTCCAAGTACATATATTTCAGCAGGATATAAATCTGTAAATATGAGACAATTATTACAAGATGATATGAAAAAAAATAATTGGTGTTGTAAATGTATAAGATGTAGAGAAATTGGAGGAAAAAATATCAAAGATCCAAATGATATTAAATTATATATTTCAAAATACAGGGCATCAGAAGGAGATGAATATTATATTTCATATGAGACTGGAGAAGGATATCTTATAGGTTTTGTGAGATTAAGAATAAATACATCACCCAAATATACATTAGAATCATTGAAAGATTCAGCATTAATAAGAGAATTACATGTCTATTCAAATGTATCTATAGTTGGAACCCAAGAATCTAATTCTTATCAACATAAAGGATATGGTAAAAAATTGATATTAGAGGCTGAAAAAATTGCAAAAATGCACAATATTTATAAAATGGCAATTATAAGTGGAACAGGTGTGAGAAATTATTATAGAACCCTTGGTTATGAATTAGAAAACACTTATATGACGAAGAAATTAGATAAACCGTTATTTTTGAGAATACAAGAATCCAGTTGGTTCATCAAAAACATTTTGAATATCTGAAATAACAATAACACGACAACTATTTGGTAATAAATCTATTAATTTTTTTATCTTATTTTTATCATTTTCTGAGAGACAATAATATATATATTTATGATTATTTTCTAAAACAATAACAAATCTGTCTAAATCGTGTGTCAAATATATTTCTTTTATTAAGAATATGTTTAGAAAAAGCTTATCAAAATCAACTTTTTCTATAGGTTTTTTAGGTAAAACTCCTTTCACAATTTTATAATCTTTATTAAGATAATTCTGGATATTATTTTTGATAACTCTCAATCTTTTATTATTAGATAATGACATGTGACAAGGATATGTAAAAACATATTTTAACAATGACAAAAATAATATATATTGACAAATTCGCATTTTTATTATTATATAATAATCATATATTTATATTAATTTATATTCAAAGCTTTTCCTAATAATGTTATAATAGAAACCAATGTTTCAATTGTATTAGCATTTTGAATAATATTTTTAAATTTTGGTTTGTTATCCAAATCAATAATCATCTTATCTTTTTTAATTCTAATTTCGATCTGTTGAATATTAGAAACATCTAAAACCAAATTTTTCATTGTAATTTTTGAGATTTGCGATTCTGTATTATTAATTTTGGTATAATTATTAACAAATTTTTCAGTAAAATTTATTACTGTATCTAATTCGTTTTTTGTATAATTTTGTCTCAAAAGTTTTCGAGTCTTTCTTAAACCTAATAAATATGAACCGTAGATTTTTCTATCATTACAATATTGATATATTATTGTATTTGCAGTTTTTGGAATTAAACTTACAAATGAATGTGAAAATTGTAATATTATTAGAAATAGTAGTATATATTTCATTCCTTAATAATTTTTATTGTATTAAAAATCATTTTTTATATTTTTCACAGAAAGGAGTACATTTCTTATTATTTTTGAGAAATTCATGATGATTTTATATTTTTGTTATTTTTTTATTGAAATGTACTCAAATTCAAATATCCGATAAAAAATCCCATATATTATCAAAATCTTTTCGATATGAATAATCATATGTTATTTCACTTGATAATTTATATTTAATTACATAATCTACACGACACCAAGGACATTTATATTTACATAATGAATCATCTAAATATTTTAATTGTTTTTCAAAACATGTTTTACAAGAAAAATGACAAGAATCATTCTGATTTGGTCCAGTAATATCATTTGTTTTATTAAAACATATATTGCATATATGAGTCAATAATATCTCAATGTTTTATATAAAAGAGTACATTTCATAAAGATTTTCAAAATTTAAAAACCTTTACAAAAAATCAAAAAAAAATAATGAAATGTACTCTTTTCTTTTTGAAGATACATATAAAAAATAAAAAACTGACAAGAATTAAATAGTATTCAAAATATTATGGATTTAAGTAAATTGAGTAAAAAAGATTTACTTTCAAAATGTTTTGAGTTAGGTATAAATAAATGTAAATCAAAAACCAAAAGTCAATTGATTGATATAATATCCAATGTATCAATTTCAAATAATGATATAACAATTCTACATAATGATTGTATGATTGAATTGGAGAAACTTGATGATGAAAGTATAGATTGTGTGATAACAGATCCTCCATATTTTATAGATAAACTTGATAATAACTGGAGTGTGAAAAATATAACTGAAGATTCTAAAAATAGTCATATAAAACATTTACCAAAAGGTATGAAATATGATAAATCTCAAATAAAAAATTTATATGATTATTATCTTGAATTATCCAAACTTCTCTTTAAAAAAATGAAACCAGGAGCATATTTTCTGTCATTTTCATCACCAAGATTATATCATGCGATAGCAATGAGTTGTGAAATTGCAGGTTTTGAAATAAGAGATATGATAAATTGGACTTATACACAAAGTATGCCAAAGGGAATGTCTGTTGCACATATAATTGAAAAAATGGATTTGACAGATGATGAGAAAAATATATTGATAGATGAATATAAGGATTTTAAAACACCTCAAATTCGTTCTTGTTTTGAACCAATATGTGTTGCTATGAAACCAATCGGTAAATTAACATATATTCAAAATGAATTGAAATTTAATACAGGACTATTGGATTTTTCTCAAAAAGTTGGAAAAGATAATGATAGAGTTCCTGCAAATATTATGACAACTGAGGAATATAATGAAAGTTATGATAAAAACTTCTTGATATCAAAACCAAATAAAAAAGAAAAGGGTGAATATAATATACATATCACTGTAAAACCCTTAGCATTAATTGAACATCTTACAAAACTATTCAGTAAGAAAGGATCGTTAGTGGTTGATCCTTTCTTAGGAAGTGGCACCACAGCAATTGCATGTAAAAATACTGAAAGAAAATGTATTGGAATTGAACTTAATGAAGAATATTATAAAATTTGTTTAGAGAGAATTAAATAAATTTTGAAATATAATTTGATATTGTAATGCCTGTTCTTTGGTTATATCAATTTCCTTTTGTTTAATCATACTTTCCAATTTACTTGGAACTGGAAATTTTGTCAAAATATCATTAAACCAAATGTAATTATCTCTATATTTTCCTTGTATAGGTGGTTGTAATATAAGATTATTTTTTGAACTGTTACCAGAATCAGGGTTTTTATGACCTAATTGCCAGTCTTTATTAGGTGGATCAATGTAATCTTCTTTGATTTTTTGTTTAATTCGATTTATCATTTCGTTTTTTTCATCTTCACTACCGCCAAAAACAAAATTTTTCCTCATTATTTTTTTCGATGATGTCTGATATGGATAAACAATCCAATGTCTCGCTTTTTGAATCCCACTACTATTTCTAATACCCAATTGATTATGTTTATTAAAACATTGTATAATATCCTTTGATTTTATATTGAATTTTTCTTTAAATTCATCTTCTGCTGCTCTATCCCAATAATAGTCTCTATAATGTAACATTGTTCTTAGAGCTTTACCAATACAAGAATCTTTACCAGGAAGATCAATTTTATCCTTATTTTGTTCATAAAAAACCATGAACTCTTCTGGATAATCGTCTGGAATTTTATCTATCAAACTAACATTAATTCTTTTTTTTGGTATTTGAATTTTTGACAAATCAGATATTTCACCATTAGATTCAATTGTATCAATATCTACAACAGAATCCATTATGAATATGAATATCTAATATAAAATGTTTTTAAACATCTTTTTTAACAGTTCTCTGTTTTTTCTTCATAGATGGTTCATCTATTTCATGTAAACCTCTTTTTTCATTTATCTTATACAATACCTTAGACAAATCTTCAAAAATATTTGATAATTGATTCGCAATTTCAGTAGATGATTCTTTTTTATCATGTGATCTAACTGATTTAGATAGAAAACGGTGTTGTGATCTTGGTTGAGACTGATATGGTGATCTTGGTTGAGACTGAGATGGTGATCTTGGTTGAGACGAATGTTGTGATAATGGTTTTTCACCAAGTTTATTATTTTGATTTGAGACAAGTGCTTGTTGGTTTGTTTTCTTTTTTGATTTTTGCGAAGGTGTAATATGTTTTGATGATTTTGATTTACGACTAGTAGCTTGTGATTGAATTTTTTTAACTTTGTCATCAGCAGATGGGTCAAAAAAATTTGTTTGTTTTCTAATTCTTGTTGAAAATTTTACTGGATCTATTTTCATTTTTTGCACTACTTTTCTTTTCCATAGATTTGCCATTCGTTTTGTTAAATCATTGGCTATATCATCAGGTTTTGTATCAATAGGTTTTGTATCATCAGATTTTGCACCAATAGGTTTTGTATCAATAGGTTTTGTATCATCAGGTTTTGTATCAATAGGTTTTGTATCAATAGGTTTTGTATCATCAGATTTTGCACCAATAGGTTTTTGTTCACCTAAAAAAAGTTTTGATACAGAATCAGTCAATTTATTTACATTCAGATGATGTTGATAATAATCTTTTGAAACTAAATTATGATCTTGAATATTACTCAAAATCCGTCTTTTTTTACCTTTTAAAGGAATGACACCTCCTTTGAAATTGTCCAGCATTTAAAAAATAAAAATAATTTAATAAATGAAAAATAAACACAATATATATAAGAGAAAAATATAAAAAATGATATAAATCATCAAGTAATTAAAAATATTAAATATGAAACAAGATATTTGTTGGGATATTCTTGATAAATATTTTACCTCAAGAGGATCTGGTCAAACCATAAATCCTTTGGTAAAACACCAAATTGATAGCTATAACAAATTCATAGATCATACATTAGAATGTATTATCAATGGTTTTAACCCTATCAAAATAACAAATACTTTGAAAAATGAATCTGGAAACCAATCTCATAAAATTTTCATCAATATTCAACAACCATCTATTACAAAACCAATATATCATCTTCAAGATGGTACTCAAACAGTAATGACACCTTATATTGCAAGAATGAATAAACTAACATATTCAAGTAATTTATATGTAGATGTCAATGTGCAAATTGAAGTAACGAATGAAGATGGAATAATAGAAAAATTCAACAAAACAATAAATGGTGTATTTATTGGTAAAATTCCAATTATGGTTCGTTCAAAAGCTTGTATTCTTCAACAAGTTCCTGGACTAGGTGAAGAAAATAATAATGAATGTCGTTATGACTATGGTGGATATTTCATTATCAATGGTAGTGAAAAAGTATTAGTTAGTCAAGATCGCATAAATGAAAATAAAACACTTGTATTTCAACCGAATAATAATACCGAAGGTCTTTATGCTGAGATAAGATCTTCTAGTGAGTCATCATATTTACCACCCAAAACAACAAATCTCAATATGAGTGGAAAATTAAATCATATCGGGAGAATTATCAGAATGAGTACTTCATTTCTCAAATCGGATGTTCCAGTATTTGTGATGTTTAGAGTTCTTGGTATTATGAGTGATAAAGAAATTATTCAACATATCGTTTATGATATAGATAACGCTGATAATAAGAAAATAATAAATGAATTGATGGCATGTTGTGAAGATGCTTGTGATATTCATACACAAGAATTAGCGGAAGAAGTACTTATTAAAGTAATGATTGGAAATAACAAAGCAATAAATCAAAAAGAACTATTACATAATAACATTGCAAATGATTTTCTACCACATGTAGGAAAAAGTTACAAACGAAAAGCATTATATTTGGGATTTATGATCAGAAAAATAATTAGAATTTATCTCGGTTATGATACATATGATAATAGAGATAGTTATAATCATAAAAGAATTGATACACCTGGTATTTTGATGAGTAATTTGTTTCGTCAATGTTATGGTAAAATGACAAAAGAAATTAAAGCTCTTATTGAAAGAGAACTTAATTTGTGGAGAGCAAATCCAAATTCAATAGCTACATCTGATATCATAAGTGATGCAAATATTCATAGATATTTTAGACAATCTTTATTAGAATCTTGGATTAAATATTCACTTTCAACAGGAAATTGGGGAATCAAAAGTATTGGAAGTTTTCAAAATATTCGTCAAGGTGTCTCACAAGTTCTTAATAGAATGTCATATGCAAGCACTTTGTCACATCTAAGAAGAATTAATACAGCTATGGAGAAAAACGGAAAATTAGTCCAACCTCGTAAACTAGATAACTCTCAAATTGGTATGATCTGTCCTGCAGAAACACCAGAAGGAGCATCAGTTGGACTTGTAAAAAATATGGCATTGAGTACAAATATTTCAGTTAATATGGGAACACATCATATTCGAAATATTTTACAAGAAAATAATGTAATAATTTATAATGAAAAAAATAATTCAATTGATTATTTGAAAAAAATGGGAGATAATAATAATGTAATTGTCATCGTAAACGGTGATATCATAGGATATCACGAAAATCCACTTGAATTATATAATATTCTCAAACATCATAAAAGGACTGCTTATATTTATCCAATGACATCTGTAGTATGGACAATAAAACATAGAACAATATCTATATCAACAGAGGCTGGAAGAATGTTTAGACCTCTTATGATAGTTGATTATGATGAGAAAACAAAGAAAAGAGAATTGAGAATTAATAAAATATTGAGAGAAATAAATATGACATGGGAAGAATTTATGAAGGACAAAACATTTGATGATTTCATTGCTTCAAATAATGAAGAAGGATTTATTGAATATCTTGATTGTGATGAGATTGATCATTCAATGATTGCAATGAATCCAAATGAATTACAAAAAGGTATGAAAGGTATTTCTTATCCACCACTTTATACACATTGTGAAATTCATCCAAGTCTTATGAATGGTATTTTAGGTGTAAATGTACCATTCAGTGATCACAATCAATCTCCTAGAAATTGTTATCAATGTATCAATGAAAATGAGAATGTGTTAATGAGTGATGGAACCAAAAAGAAAATCAAAAATATCAATATTGGGGATGAAGTAATATGTTTCGATTTGAAAACAAAACAGAATGTATATACGAGAGTTATTAATCATTATAATCGTCTTACATCAAAAATTGTATTCAATATTAATACATCAAGTGGAAAACATATTATTGCAACACATGATCATAAATTTATGACAAATTTGGGATGGAAAACTTGTATGGAATTTGATAAAAATACTTTATTGGGTATTCATTTTACATCAGATAATTCATTCCATCTAGAAAAAAATACAAATGATACAAAATCACTTATTCTAGAAAATGTGATGAATTCATCATATTTCAAAGATATTGGTGTATTACCATTATATACAAACAGTGATAAAATAAATGTTATTGCTCGTATAGCAGGTTATTATATGAAGAAAAATGATTTCGTAAACGAATATGATAGAAAAACATTTGACAACGATGTAATTTATATTGGGTTCACACATGGTATTAATGATACAAAATTTATGGTATATATGAATCAACTTTGTAAAGATATTAGTTGGATTTACAGATGTTCTGATAATACTCAGAAAGAATTCTTATCTGGTTATTTGTCAACACTTGAAAATATTGATGATGAAATCACAGATAATCATATAGTAGGTCTTCTGAATAAATTTAATATCATTCCGAAAATATCTGAAGAATTTTATGACGAAATCAAACTCAAATATAACAATAAAATTATGAGTAAAATTGCTATTCATATCGAATATATTAAACATAAAAAGTTCTGTAACCAAGTAAATATCAATTATATCAGAAAGATTTACACAGAAAAACAATGGAATGATGTCGTATATACAGAAGGTGATATAGTATTTATTCCATTCAATATGATGAAAAAGATTTCAAATAACCGAATTTCAGATATAACAGTAGAAAGTGATAATCATAGTTTCATTGCTGGTAATGGATTTGCTGTGAGTAATTGTGCTATGGGTAAGCAAGCACTTGGTATTTACACAAGTAATTTCAATAAACGAATTGATACAATGGGAAATATCCTGAATTATGCACAAAAACCTATTGTAAATACCAAATTATCAAAATATACACATAGTAATTCTTTACCATCTGGAACAAATGCTATTGTAGCTATTATGACACATACAGGATTTAATCAAGAAGACAGTGTTATCATTAATCAATCTGCACTTGATAGAGGATTATTTACAAGCACATATTACAAATCATTTAAAGATCAATGTAACAAAAATCACAGTACAGGAGAAGAAGAAATATTTGCTAATCCGCTAAAAATGGAAACAGAAATTACTAAACCAAATTCTTATAATAAAATCAACGAAGATGGATTTATACCCAAAAATACATTTGTTGATAGTAAAGATGTCGTTATTGGAAAAGTTATCCCCAAAAAGATGAATGGTAATATAATTTATCAAGATAATAGTGTAAATATGAAACCAAATGATGAGGGTTATGTTGATATGAATTACATTGGTGTTAATAGTGAAGGTTATAAATTCTGTAATATGAGATTGAGAAAAAATAGAAAACCTGAAATTGGTGACAAATTAGCATCAAGATCTGCACAAAAAGGATGTGTTGGAATGATTTATAGACATCAAGATATGCCTTTTACAAAAGATGGTATTGTTCCGGATATTATAATGAATCCACACGCTATTCCGTCTAGAATGACAATGGCACAACTTATGGAATGTATAATGGGTAAGGCATCATGTCATATAGGGGCTTGTGGAGATTCGACACCATTTACAGATTGTTCGGTTGAATCTATTGCAAAAGTATTAGAACTGTCTGGAATGGAAAGATATGGAAATGAGATTATGTATAATGGTAGAACGGGTGAACAAATCAAGACTGAAATATTTATTGGTCCAACTTATTATCAAAGATTAAAACATATGGTTGTTGATAAAATACATGCAAGAGGATCAAATGGACCAATTGTTATGTTAACTAGACAACCATCAGAAGGAAGAGCTAGAAATGGTGGTCTCAGATTAGGAGAAATGGAAAGAGATTGTCTTATTGGACACGGTATTAGTAAATTTTTGAAAGAAAAAATGTTAGATACTTCAGATAATTATAGGGTATTTATTTGTAAAACTTGTGGTATGACAGCAAATGCAAATCCATTAAAAAATGTTTATAAATGTAATCATTGCAAAACATCTACAGATATTATTCAAGTTCGTATTCCATATGCATTTAAATTACTATCTCAAGAATTGCAAACAATGAATATAAAACTTGGATTTAACTGTGAATAATTTATAAAGTATTGATAATTTCATTCATTTTTATCGGATCTTTTTTCAATTCTTTCCATTCTTGTAAAATTTGATTATAGATTTCTTTAGCAGTCATTTTATATTGATTTACTTTCATTTCTTCCTTTCTTTTCGACATATATTTGATATAGTTGTTGACTTTTTTTTCATTTTTTGGTTCATCAATAATAGGTATTGTATTTTTATTATCTTCATTCGGTACTTCATGAATAATTTTATCTATTTTTTCCTGATATCGCACCCATACTTTGCGATTGTTTTTATATTTCACAATCCAATCAATATTATCACATCCTGTCATAATAGTATTTAGTTCGTAACCTTCTGCTGAAAATCCTTTACCTAATGGTGATAATTCTCTACCAGTATAAGTCATATTTGATACATTAATACAAGAATGTTTAATCATTATTATGATAAAAAATAATAATATCCATTCATTTTTTTAATTTTTTACTTATCTATTAAAAAATGACAATAAAATGATAAACAAAAATCATGAATGTTTCAGAAAACATTAGATGATATATTTGATATTCTCTGTGAAAAATATGGTTATAACGATGATATTATAAAATTAAAAGAACAATTATTAATTTCTTATTTAAATGAAGAAAAAGATAATAATTATTACGAAAAACTAAAATCCAAAAATATTATAATAAAAACAAATGGAGACATTTCATTAAATTAAAAAATTGCTAAAAAATAATATGGAAACAAATCAAAGTAATAGTACGGATCAAGGTATTACTTATGCTCATCAAGGTATTATTTCGGCTCAGCAAAATATTGAGGATTCAAAATGTCAAAATGAAAAAATATTAAATTTATTAAATTTCGAATTATTTAATATTGATAAAAATGTTATAATTATTATAATTAATATATTTTGGGTGTGTCTTTTATTCCTTTGTATTATTCCCTGTATATCCGGTTTTTTACATTTGACTTATCCCATTGTAATGTTTCCGGAACCCACGCCTTATATATTTAGAATTTTACATGAAATTCATTATAATCAAATCATAACTTATATTAGAATACTATTGGTTTTTCTATCTTTAATATATGTTATCATTCTTTCTTTGATTTTTTTTGCTTTGTGGGTCATCCATATAGTATTTGAATCATTGGGTCCTTTCTTATCATGGTTACCAGGTGTGTTAATACCTGGTTACAATGATGTAGAAGAAGAAGGAATATTTGATTTGTTTGATGCTATAATTTTTGATCAAAATATTTCAAAGATATTTGAATATTTACCAAATTCAAATAAAAAACCAAAGTTAACAAATACTGGAAGTGTGATAAAAAATGAATTATGTAAAAATATTGCAAAAAAACTCGGCGGAATAAATAGTTTAATACAGACTGCTGGAAATGGTCTTAAAGATACGGTTGATGATTTAGGAAATACAGAGATTCAATTTGTAAACAAATCATTAGATAAAGAATCTGATAAAAACGAAAAAGATTCCATATCATCTTATATATCATCCTATAAAGAAAAGTCAGTGAAAGGTATTGAATTTGCGTCAAATGAATTAAGACAAATACTTGAAATAACATTAAAAATGATGAATGAAAAACAAGCTGAAGCAATTGAAACAGCTGAAAAAAAAGCTGAAGAAAATAGCTAAAAATACAAAAAAATATAATTATATATTAAAAGAGGATGTCATCGAATATTTTCATTTTTAAACTTATCCATGCACTCAATGCAAAATATACATATAGTGAAATATCTTTGAATCTTATATTTTTAGTAATTGTAATAACACTATTTGTTATTTTATATTGGGATAGTATCAATCAAAAAGTAAATAAAATATCAAGATGTAAAAGACAAATGAATATTTATAATAATTCTGATAGCGAATTTGTAATAGAAGCTTCTACTAAATCAAAAGAAAGACTTTTTGATATTACATATGATATCAATCAATATAATACAAATGTTGAATGTAAATGTGAATCTGGAAATTTTGTTAATGAATTCAATAATATTAATGTAAGAGATATGAAAAAAAATAAAAATGTAAAAGTGAATAAAATATGTTCTTGTGATAAATATTATAATACAGGTATGCAAAGTGAAAATGTTATTTACAGTGGTGAACCAGGAATATTAAGATATATGAAAACGAATAATACTGATTTTTTTGACAATCTAATATTTGCAACATATAATTAAAACACTTCCTTAAGAATATTTTCAAGTTGATTTAATTTTTCTGAATTTTTGATTTTTGGATATTTGATAATAAATTCAATATACATATTGCCAAATGTAGAAGAATTCATAATTGGCATTCCTTTATTTTGAATCATATATTGTTTTCCAGGATATACAACTCCCATTGATTTCGTATTAATATTGATTTTTTCATTATTGAAAAAAGGTATTTCAATATTTTTCCCAATAATAGATTCTATAAAAGTTATTTCTGTTTTGTAATATAAATCGTTATCCTTTCTTTTGAAAAGATGATGGTCAATAACATTTATATTGAAAACAAGATTTCCTGGTTTATCATTTTTATTTCTTGGTTGTTCTCCCATTTCTTTGAATGTTGTTTTATATCCAGTGGAAATACCCTTTGATAAATTTAATTTAGCATTTACATCTGATGTATATTTTGATTTGCCTTTACAAGTTGAACAAGATGTATTTGGAGAAACAGTAAAACCCCCATTACATCTATCACATTCTCCTTGAAATATTTGAGTAAAAACACCCATTGTTTTCATATGTTTTACAGTACCTGTCCCATTGCAATTTGAACATGTTTTCAAACAATCATGACAATGTTTTGTAATTGTTATATTCAATGTTTTATTAATTCCATTATAAGCATCTTCTAGACTAATATTGTATTGTTTGTGTATGTCATTGCATTTTTTTTCTTGATTTTGATCAAAATCAAACCCAAATGGACTTCCAGATCTTCCAAAACCTCTTCTTGAACTGAAAAATTGTTCAAAAATATCTGCATGAGGATTATGATGGTTGTCATTGCTTTCTTCACCATTTCTATCATAAGATCGTTTTTTATCATTATCAGATAGAACTTCATATGCATGTGAAATTTCTTTGAATTTCTTTTCTGCATCAGAATTACCTTTATTTTTATCAGGATGATATTTCATTGCCATTTTTTTATAAGCAGTTTTAATATCATCTGAATTTATATTTTGCCGATTATTCGGATTTAAACCTAGTGTCTCATAAAATTCATAAGCCATTATTATATTAATCAATTTATTTTTATCTTATATAAATTTTCATTATTATAGATATTGTAAATATTGTAAATATTGTAAATATTGTAAATATTGTAAATATAATATATTTTTTATTATCATTCTGATCTGATAAAAAATATATAAGAATAATATAATATATATATTATGTATATAATGATTGGTAAAGTCATTCTTGTGATCATTACAATTTTGAATGTAACATATGATACATTTGCATATTCAAATATGCCGCTTAAAATGAAAATGACAATGTCGAATGATATCAAAAATAGAACAGGAAAAAGATCAGCTATTGTTGATGAAATAGTACAAAACGCAAAGATTTGTACAAAGAAAACAATATCTGTTGACACAGTTATTTTAAATATTTATAAAGTAAATAAGTTTTATTTCAACAGTAATTCACCAATTATTACTTTGTCTCTTAAGGATAAAATGAATAATATGTATTATATTAATGATGATGGTGAATCTGAAAAACTAACAAATACAACAAAGTTTTTTCCAAATGTATTGAAAAATATTTTTGTATATGAACTCGATGTTGATATGGATATTGATTGTATTTTGTTCAAAAAACCCTAAAGATTATAATTTATCTAAGAAATTAGCGATATGTTTTGTTTTTTTATTATATTTTGAAACAAATATATTATCTTTTTTTTGTATATTATGAATAATTTTGTTATGATATATTTCTTTATGACAAGGAGGATGTTTATAATACCAATTTATAAGAGTATCTTTATCAATAACTTTTGATAAATTATAATCATATTCATATGCCATATATAATAATGATCTTGAAATAATACCTCTAGATGATTCATTTGGAATAAATAACCCATTTTTATGATTTACAAAATTGTGATATTGAATTTCCTTCCAATTATCATCATTCTTTTTGTCATCTACAAATTTATAATTTGACCTTTGTATATTTATTTTATTAAGAGTTTTAACAATGTTATGCATATCGTGATAATGACTTTTTTGTAAAAAACATCGAGGTAAAATATGTTCCATTGAAAGGGTCGTATATTTATTTGAGTTTGTTTCATTATAATATAAACAAGGTACATTATTATTTAAAATAATAGTTTGTTTCATAATATTGCTATATGACAATGTCTTTGTTGCATAGCATTGTAATATATAAGATATAAATAATACAATGTATTTCATAAATATATGTAGTTCTGATTTTACTAATTATCATTTTTTGTAAAAAATGATTCAAAAAATTAAATAAGGATGAATTAAATGTCTGATTGTGACTTCAATATTTATGCATTTTATTTGAATATCAGTTTTTTCCTGATCATTATGTTATATAATAAATATAAGCAATATTATTTAAAAAAGAATTTTGAAAAGATAAAACAAGATTTTGATAGGGTTATTTTCGAACTGAAAAAAACACAAAATTATAATGATATTTACTTTTAATAAATTATTTGATCAAAAATCTATTTGCAAGTTCGTGTGCTTTTTGTATTGCTATATCATTTTGTTTTATTCTTTCTAATCTTTCAAACTCTTGTTTTTCATCGAGTATTTTTTTCTTTTCAACTCTTTTATTTTCTTTATTGCTGAGTTTTGTTTTGGTTTTTTTCTCCCTATATTTTTGATAATCTTTGATAGAATTAAATTCCTTAAATTTACTATTTGGGTCAACAAGTCTTTCACCACTATATGCTTTAAGATAATCTGTATATATTAGATTTTTACTTTCTGATTCACCTGTATAATCATCTGTTTTTTTAGAACCTATTTCTGTAAATTGTATTTTTTTTGCCATTAAAAGTGGAGCTGGTTCAACATATTTGGTTACTTTATTTTCCACCGGATTTTTTTGATTAAATACTTCATTGAAGTTCTTATTTTTAATATCTTGTTTATCGAATATGTTTTCAATTTTGATATCTTCACGAACTCCATTTGATTTCATCATAATTTCACCATATCCTCCTTCTATACTTTCGTCGTGAAATTTAAATTTATCAAATGCTTTATTAAATTTATTTATAAAAGGTTCTGATGTATCTGTATCAAATGACTGTTCAAATGCTCTATTTTGTTTATGAAAATTCAAAGAATCTTGTTTAAGATCATTATGTGTTTTATTCGATTCTCTTGATTTATATTCCAAAGCTAATTTTTCAAATCTTTCTGTGACAAAATCAAAAAGAACTTTATTACCCCCTGGTTTATCAGGATGTGTTTTTAAAGCAGCTTGTTTATAAGCATTCTTTAATTGATCCCATGTGAAATCTTTGGAAATACCAAAAACTTCATATGAATCGAGGTTTTCTAAATCAATTGATTTAGCAGATGTGTTTCCCATTATAATATTGAAATAGCATAATTTTTGAAAAAAAAACGAATAACAATTTTTACATATATTTGAGAATATTATTGACTAGAGAAGCTTTCTTAATATAAACAGTCTTTCCATCTTTCTTTTTAGATACAGAAATTTTGACATTTTTTGATCTTTCGATTTTCTTCGCTTTTTCTCTTAATTGTACACAAGTCATTGCATTTAATTTTGCTCTCATTTTTTTCATTTTATCACCACCTTCTTGTGAACATTGACCACCTTCTTGTGAACATTGACCACCTTCTTGTGAACTACTGTTGCTTATATTAGTTTGAAAAAGTTTTTCTAATTGTTGTAACATTTCCTATTATAATTAAATATTTTTATATTTGAACATGATTAAATCTCGGAGTTGACATAATGTATTGTTGTTGTGCCATTTGTTGTTGAGCTAGTTGTTGTTGTGCCATTTGTTGTTGAGCTAGTTGTTGTTGTGCCATTTGTTGTTGAGCTAGTTGTTGTTGTGCCATTTGTTGATATTGTTGTTGTACCATTTGTTGATATTGTTGAGATTGAACACTTGGTGATTGAACATAATACTGTTGTTGAGGTTTGACAGATGAAGATTGGACATAATACTGTTGTTGAGGTTTGACAGATGAAGATTGGACATAATACTGTTGTTGAGGTTTGACAGATGAAGATTGGACATAATACTGTTGTTGAGGATATATTGAAGAACTTTGTTCATTTACTTCTTGTGTTATATTATTTGAACCATCAATTGGTTTAATTTGTTTATTTAACGGTATTAATGAACTATTTTCACTTATATCAAAATTTGTACTTAAAGAAGGTATTTGACTATATCCACCTCTTTTAAGTTCATTACGAACTGAATTAATTAATGAAAATGCGTTATAAATTTTTTCTGGTTTTTTAGTAAGAACTTTTAAAATTGTAGCAGATAATGCTCCAACAGATTTATTATCGTTAAGTAAATTAAAAGCATCAGCTGATGTTTGTTCGTCCATACATCCGGATATCAACATAGTATTTGACTTTATAGAATTATTTTTGTTATCTATTGTACATTGTTTATCAGAACTCCAAGTGTATTTAAGATCTAACATAGTACCACTATGACAAGAATCACATATAAATAATATTTTTGTCTTAGGGTTGAAAGAACAAATAGTTTTATGGATTATATCATCTATAATAATTCCTTTTGTTTCGTAATCCGATGGTACTAAACCTTCATCCATGCCATCTTTTTCATCACCTGATGTATCTTTCTGTTGACTTCCGTGACCACTAAAATGTATCCATACAAAATCAAGATCATTTTTATAAGATTCGATTGCTAAATTATGTAATATAGAAATAATACCATCATATGAAGTTGATTTAATATCAGTATCATCAGTGTAAAGTTCTATAGGGATATCAAGTAAAGAATGTATATATTTTGCCATATTAAAAACATCGTTAATACATCCTTTAAGCTTTCCTTGTTTACAATGGTTATAATTCAAACCAAACAATAATGCTTTTCCTTTCATTCTATTAAAATATGTATATAAAAAAAAGAGTACATTTCACTAAAAATTTAAGATTTTTATAAAACCTTCATGAATTTCTCAAAAATAATAAGGAATGTACTCTTTTCAATAAACATATATAAGATTTTGTTTCTTGTAATATAGAAAAATGAATATAAAAAGACTTCTCATGCATATATTGATATTTTTGAATATACTAGTATCAAACTGTTCTGATAACAATATCATTGTTATTGCTGATACACATGGGGATATAAATAGATTTAAATATATTTTAAAAGACGCGGGAGTTCTCGATAATCATTATAAATGGATCGCTCCCTCAAATACAACTGTTATTCAACTTGGTGATCAAATTGATCCAAAATCAATTGATAAACATGATATTTCTGATAAACATCATTTTAAGATGATTTATTTCACAAACTATCTTGAAACTGAGGCAAAAAGTAAGAACAGCTCTTTTATATCCATGATAGGAAATCATGAACATATGAATATTGATAGAATTAGAAATAAATCTGATTTAAAGAATATTATTGCACAACGTCCTATCATTCGAAAAATTGATAATTACATATTTTGTCACGGAAGTTTAAAAATGATTCATTTTGAAAGATTAAATCAATATAAATGGACATTAGATGACATAAATAGTTTATGGACAAGATTTGTAATGAATGAATCATTGACAGATACAGATAGTGAACTATTAGATCTATTGATTGTAGGAAATAATAGTATTATATATACTAAAAATGCTGATAATAAACAAAACATATCTACAATACTTGATACTTATAATGTTGATTATATGATTGTTGGTCATTTGATAACTAAACATATTCATCTGAAAAATAGGATATGGTATCTAGATCAACTACTAAAAAGAGCATTTGATGATAATATTTACAATTACATTCAAATAACTAATGGTGATATCAGAATTAAAACTTTAAAAAATTATATGGTTCAAAATATTTTTCTTTCTATATTTTGAACTTTTAATATGATTTAAATAAAAAGATTCCATTTTATATTTATCGTTTTCCTCTTTTTCTTTGACAATCTTCTTTGATTTCGCCATAAATATCATGTGATATTTTTATGATTTTTGTAATTTGTTCCTTCGTTTTCAGATTTTATTTCAAAATCTTTTTATACTCTTGTTCAAGGGGAGTCTGATATTCACATAAAGAAAAAAATTAAAAATAAAATTTTGTCTTTTTTTCTATGTTTGATATTAGAAGATGAAAGATACAAAACTAAAGGATAATATCAAGAAAAAAGTCTCAAAATCAAAAGAAGACTCTAAGATATCTACAAGCAAAAAACCAAAAGAAGTGAAAGATGGGGTATTCAAAAAATATAAATCTATTGATATTTCAGGAAAATCAAGAGTAATTTATACCAAGAATGGTTCAAAAAAACAATATATTAAATATAAAAACAACTTCGTACCATTGGTTGAATACAAGCAAATACAAAAGTCAGCAAAAGTAAACACTAAGAGAAAGAGTGCGTCCGCCAAATCTATAAAAGGCGGCAATCCACCCTCGTCGTCGTCAACAAATATAAAAAGGAGATTATTACCAGTACCACGACATATACAAGAACAATGGTTTTCTCAGAAATTACCACAATCACCTCTAGAACAAGAAAACCAGCCACGAGTTTCTCAGGAATCACCTCTAGAACAAGAAAACCAGCCACGAGTTTCTCAGGAATCACCTCTAGAACAAGAAAACCAGCCACGAGTTTCTCAGGAATCACCTCTAGAACAAGAAAACCCGGCACAAGTTTCTGAGGAACCCGATAATGGAAAATTAGTGATAGAAGATTGGAGGAGAAAATTGAGAGAGGAAACGAAAATGATTCTAGATCAAGACAGAAAATTGCAAAAGGAGCGTGAGGAGGAGCAGAAGAAGAGGAGAGAGATAAAGGAAGAACGTAAACAAAATGAAAAAAACAGAAAGATGTATATGACAACAGATTATAGAAAATTAGTATAATAAAATAGTACATCAATCAAACAAATCATATATTTCTTTTTTTTAAAGTTTTGCGGTTTTTGTATTTCTGATTGAGATATTGTTGCAATTTAGATTTAATCAAATGTTTTTCTTCTTTTTTTATATTTTCAACATCATTTGTGATATTTTTCAAATCATTTTTCATTTTTGGTGCTATTTCAATTCTTCAAGGGTGTAAATAAAAAAGAGTACATTTCACTAAAAATTCAAAAAATTATAAAACTTTCATGAATTTCTAAAAAATATTAAGGAATGTACTCAAAATCTTTTACATTTTACAATTTTTTTTTCAGTATCAGAATTTTCAACATGAGATTCAACATTATCTACATCTTGTTCTAAAAGTGGTCTCATATTAGTTAAATAATCCAAACCATCAACTTGTGTAACCTTTGTTTCATTAACTGTAATATCATCATTATTTTTTAATATATCTTGTTTGATATTATGATAAAGATTCATATGTATAGCTTGTATTTTTTCTAGAATATTTAATTCGTTTTGATTCCATTTTCTTGCAATATCTCGTTTTTTATTGAATATTATCAAAATAAAAATTCCATATAAAATCCCAATTCTATCGGATCTCTTTTTTTTATGATATTCAAAATTAAATATAAAAAACATCTTATCTAAATCATTTGATTTAAATAATCCAATCAATATATGCCATATAAACCAAACAATATCATGATCATTTGGATATATCTTATTTTCCAAAATAAATTTTTTTCTTATAATATAATCAATAGAATTTCTCAATTTCATCGATATCATATTTATTTTTTCAAAATCATTCAAATTTTCTATAATATTTATATAATGAACATAACCTGTTATGATTTTATAAACCAGATTATATGTTTCACTTTTTATATCAGGTAAAATATGTTCAAAATTTGATAAACCTAAATTTCTTAAATCAAACTCACTTTGAAAAATATCAATAATTTTTCCACGCAAATCTTTAATATTCACAGTTCCTATTTTAATACAAGGATTTCGTATATTAATGTCACATATAATACAAAGTTTACAAATTAATATATATATTTTTTGGATAACAATATCATCATCGTTCAGAAATATATATATATCATTTATAATATCTGATAATATCATACAGTTATCCAATGAAATAAAAGAACATATATATGCCAAAACATTAAAAAAAGTTTCCTGAAGAAAATGATGTGATATATCTTTATATTTTAAAATAATATATGTTGCTGATTTAAGACTATTATTTATATCAGCTTTGCATATATAATCATAAAGTTCATTATTCATTGATATATTTCTTGTTTATATTTATCAATAAAATCTTTATATTTGCATATTATTTTGTAATTTTTCACAATAGTTACTTCTGATACATTACAAGCAGATGAAAATTGTTTTTTTGTGAAACCAATGTTTTCAGTTACAGAATAATAATATAAAATTCCAGCAGCAACTGAAGTTGGTGAATTATCACTTAGAATTTCATTTTTTTCAAGAAATTTGACAAATTTTTTGCATTTTTCTATATCTTCCATTTTCATAGATAATTTACTACCGAATCGTGAAATGAAATCTTCTGGTCCAGACGATGAAACATTTATTTTGAGCAAAGTCTGAAATCTTGAATTTCCTCGATTTAATACAATAGGACTTATATTAAACATTGATGCAATTTCTTTAGAACTACGAGGAACATTATTTAACATACAAGAATGATAAATACAAGAAGCTATCAAACCATCTTTATTGTCACCCCTTGATATCTTTTTCTCCGCAGCCTTTTTATATAAAACCTTTGCATCATCTATTACTTTTTGAGGAATTCCATTATTTACCGTATTTAATGTTAGTTTTTCAAATACTGACCATAATGTTCTTTCATCATATGGCATAGAATTCCATAACTGATACATCCGAATTCTTTTAATATCTATATTGTCTCTACGAGTTCCTCCAATCATAGAACCCAATGAAGATTTAGGTAAAAGTGAATTTGTAGGAAGACCACATCTTGACGGATCACCATCTCTATTGTCTTCGTTACCATAATATCTCCATTCTGCAGTATTATCAATAACTCTCCCTAAAACAGCACAACATTTTGAACATATTTGCATAGTATCTTCAATAATTATATCACTTGATCCGCAAACACACACACCTTCTACATCATCTATATTTTCATTATTTTTAAATTCATTTAATATTTCCCAACAATTTTCGAGATCTATATCCATTATGTGTTATATATAATTATAAATAATTGATGATCATTTTTTAATTATATAATAAAAAAAATTAAATATTTATTTTCTTTCAAGAATTTCAACTCTTCTTTTCAAATCATTTACCATATTAACCAATTGTCCCATACTGGTTACATCATTTTTTTTCGATTTATATGATTGTTTTTTATTAAGACGCTCCTCTTTTTTCTGAAGAAAATCAACAATATCTTCCTCGCTAATACAAGCATATGATGCTGCTTCAGTTTGTGAATAAGATTCGTTATCGATTTTATTTACAGCATTAAGAACAAGTCTTGTCTTGATACTTCCTGGAGTTCTTTGTAGAAAAGTTGCAACTTCTTCTACTGATTTTCCATCTCTAACCATGCTGAGCATTTTATCATCTTCGCCTTCATCCCATCTGAGACCAACACGAGCTGTTTCTTTGTTTTCTCTTTGAACTTTGAGCATTTCTTGAAATCTTGTAGGCATTTTACTTTAAATCGAGACTGGTTGTTTCCCTTTGATATAATATATATACCAAACCTTTATATCTTTTCTGCAAATTCGTCATAAGTTAATATTTCAATACCTAGTTCTCTTGCCTTTTTGATTTTATTAGAAGAATCATTCAGATTTTTAACAACTAAATAATTTGTATTTTTAGACACAACTGATGAAAAATTTGCTCCAACTCCTTCCAACTTATTTTCCCAATCCTTATTTCTAAAACCACTAAATACAATTTTCTTATCTGTGAAGAAATTACTCTTTATTTTATCCTGTATTTTTTCTGTTGTGCAATTAATTCCAAGATCTTCATAAAATAGCAAGAATTTCTCAATATTATTTACAAATTGTTGTGCTGAAATCACTGCCATCCCTTTAATATTAGTTATTTGTTCAACTGTCAACGACAATGTCTTTGTCTTATCTGATATAAGATATGGAAATTCATCAACAATTAGTTTTATTTTCTTTTCACCAAATCCTTTACCAAAAATACTAGAAGCTGCTAATAATTTATAACAAGGAACTTTTCGTATTTTTTGCAATTCATTGAATATATTTTCAGCACTTTTCATTTTGAAACCTTCTATTTGTAGAATATCATCAATTGTCATATTCAGTATTTTTTTTAAAGTATCATATCCTGTGTCGTAAAATTTTGTTATTACACCCTCTTTAACACCTTTTATTGATAGTGTATCCATAAAATAAACAAATGACGATATATCATGATCTCTATTTTTTTCAACTCCTTTCAATTCAATATCATATTCACCATTCCAGATATAATCATCTGTGGGCATTTTTGGTTCACCCGTTGCTGATTGTGTTAATATTGATAAAATATGAGGGATAACATCGCCACTTCTTACTATAATCAATCTTGAACCTGGTCCAATTTTATTATTAGAAATATATTTTGCATTAAATCCAGTTGCTTGTTTTATTTTCACACCGGATAGATTAATCGGATCAAATTTCACAAGCGGTTTCAATGTTCTGTGTTTTGATATATTCCATACAACATCGGTAACAATTACCTCCGCTTTTTCATTTGTCAAAATACTTTTGAATGCAAAAGCATACTTAGGATTCTTACCAGATGTTATTTTATGAATACCATTATCTTGTACGACAATACCATCAATTTCATATAAAGATTCTTTCCTCCAATTTTGAAGTATTTCTGATAATTTATCAGTATTCAACTCTTTATGTTGTATTATCATTCTCTTTACTGTATTTATTCCCAAAGTATCTAAAAAATCTAATGATAAATTTAATTTATTTCTAGGGTACATTACATCATATGCTATAAAAGATATTCTTTTGATAATATCTTTATTTACTTTTTTACTATGTAAAGCACCCGCGACAACATTTCTTGCATTTGAACCTAAACTATCTTTCCATTTAGATTTAGGTATAATTAATTCACCTCTTATTGCAATTTTGTCAATTACTTTAGTAACTCGAGATAAATCTATATCAATATGTTTAATTAAATGTGATATATTTTGACCTTCAAATCCATTACCTCTTGTAAACATTTCATTTTTACCACCATCAATATTAATTAAACAAGAAATTCCATCTAATTTTTCAGAAATAATACACTCATTTGAATATTTTTTTGTCCATTTAGCTATTTCATTTTCATTGTCCTTAATTTTATCCAATGATCCTAGATAATATGGTAATTGCTCCTTATTAATTTTGACATTGGCGCCTATTTTTTTCAAATATGCATTTTTTGGATCCTTATTTCTTAAATAATCTTTTATAATATCATATATATCATCATTAAACAATGTTTCATCACTATTGAAAAAAGCATTGTCTGCTTCTTCGAGAATATTAGCAATTTCTTTAATTGATAAACTATTCAATGTATTAATAGGATCTCTTTTTAATTGTTCATACATTCGCGGTTTTTTATATAATAATATACATCATTTTTTTTTAAATCATCATTTTGTAAAAAAAAAATGATATTGAATAATTATCCTTATACTAATGACCTTTATATTTAACGAACTTAATACAATAAATCTTATGATAACTCCTGAAAATAATAATTATTCAGTATTATTTGAATTATTTAAAAAAAAGATTGAAAAAAGTTATAATTCTGAAACAATACGTTTATGAAAATAAGAAACCAATGATTCCCATCTATAATTAATTAAAATATTTTTTCTCGAAAGCGTACCATGTTCTTTCACAAGATCCGGGTCGCTAAAGTATTTCCAAAAACCTTGTGCCACATCTGTTGAAGATATAATTTCTGCTTTTCCTCCAATACCTTTGGATTTGTTATCCAAATAGATACTTGTAACTGGATCTATTAATATTGAATTTGTATGGTCTAAAAATTCTTTCATACCACCTATATTTGCAGAAATCTGAGCTTTACCAAGTGCTGCACATTCAAAACCACATAAACCAAATCCTTCACCATCTGCTGTATTCAAACCAATATCACAAGAGTTGTATAAAATATTAATTTCTCTATCTGATAATTGTTGTGGCATTGTAACAGGTTGTATTGTTTTTTGAGCATATTCAATAGGGATGTTTCTAAATTTACATTCATTATGCAAAATATCCATTAAGTCCCAATATCCATTCATTTGTGTACCAACAATTAATTTAATAGGACGGGAAGTATTTTTATCCATATTATCATTATTTTTATTGAGTTTGTAATGCATTTCAATAAATTCTACCCACGCAATCATAGTTATATCCCACCTTTTTCTAGGTTGATTTCTATTAAGATTTAAAACCATAAACGCATCCTCTTCAAATCCATAGAACATTCGACAAATATTTTTATCAACAGGATAATATAATTTTTCATCAAATCCATGTGGAAATGTATATATCGGTTTATTTTCTTTTATTCCTAGTTTTCTTGCAATATCTTTCCAATATGGTGTAAATGCAATTATAGCGTCAAAATATTGATTCAAAACATCAATATATTCTTTTTTCTGATATGGATATACTTGATCCATATATGAAACCAATTTAAAATTGTGTTTTTCACTCCAACAGTCTTTGACTAAATTTGCAGTAATAGCAGAAGTAATAACATTATCATTAAATATAATAATAACATCTTGCGGATTTTCTTTCAAAAATCTAGAAATTTCTAATTCTCCAAATCCATGTCTCTTTGGATTTTCATGAAGATATGCATCATAAATTTTGACAGATTTAGGAATATCATTTCTGATATTTTGACCATTTGTTTTTACAAAATTTTGAAAACCATAAACTGTCAATTCAATATCATCTTTTTCACCTAAGTATTTTGATATATAATAAACAACCTTTGAATATCCATTACTGGCTGCAATTGGATATGTACCACATAACATTATTCGTTTTTTGCCTGTTTTTGAAGGTGTCCACCATTTACCATTTATAATATTTTCCAAAGAATAGCATAAATCAGGTATAGGTTCAAAATATCTTTCCTTATAAGAATCTTCACCAGATATAAATGAATTATTTATGATACTTTCCATTAAATCATTATTTCAGTTTAACCTTTATATTTATTTGATATATCGTTTTTTAAAATGATTTGACATGTCAATAAATCCTTGTAATATTATTGAATTTAGACTTTCTTCACTAAACAAAAATTCCAAATTATTATTATTAATGTTAAAATCAAAAGAACCATTTGATATTGTATCACAATGTAGAACACATTTTTGTTTCTTGTCATACCGTGTATTCAAAGCATGTGTATAGGATATTCCAATAGTCCTCATAAGATATGTTATAAAATTAATATTTTGAAATTTAGATATGATATTTAAATTGTTTTTTTTAGTTTCTGATATATTAATATAAAGTTTTTGATCATTCGAAACATCTGTGAAAAAGTTATCAACATTATATTGCAAAGATATAATACCATCGACATATAAATTATCTTTTATCAAAACTGGAGTAAACAATATTGGACATGTCATTGATCCTCTTAATGAATCCAATACACTTTCGTCTGGTGTGTTTTCAAATGAAAATGTTTTAGATTTTGTCGTATTTAAGCACGAACATGATATATAAATAAAAATTCCTGTTTTTTTTGTAAAATCTAAAAAACTTATATCTATAATATCATATTTTTCTTCAAGATAATCCTTAATGATATTTATTAAAAAATCTAAATCAAATAACCCTTTATTTTCAATGATTTTATTGACATTCGAAAAAGAGAGGTTTATATTAAACTTATCTTTTGATATTAGAATTTCTAAAAATCTTTTTTCCAGATATTCAATTGGTATTTGTAATGCTATGGCTACTGCAAAGAATGCACCAATTGATGTCCCTGCTATATATTTAATATTTTTATAAATATTTTCAATATATAAATATCGCATCACTCCGATATAATACACTCCTTTCATTCCACCGGGTCCAAGAATAAGATGAGTTATTGGGAGATTCATTATTTTTTTCAACACATCATTATCTTATATATTGTGGAGATATGGTTCGAGAATATATACTGTCTTTTTCATTCCAATACTTATGGCGATTTCAGTTATTTGATCGCAAATAAAGATAATCAATAAACCAACTAATATATATAGACCAATATTTATCATATTTTTCATAAATGTATCATTTGTATCTATGTGACTTTCTTTTCTTGTAATTTCTATACATTTTGGTTCAATATATTTATTATATTCTGCATTTTTTACATCTTCACTTAAATCTTTTATTTCTTTTGATTCTTTTGATGTATTATTTTTCAAATATGATATATTTTCATTGAAGTCATTGATATTCAAATACTTTTCTATTTCTTCGTCATAATATGGTTCAATTTCTTTTAAGATATCTTGTTTATGAGTTTCAGAGTCATTGATTGATTTTTCAGACTGTGTCTCGCTTTTTTCAAATTTTTCAATTCTTTCAGTTTTAGGATATGTTATTTCATCATCGTCTTCTACTCTGATTTTTTTCTTTTTCGGTTTTTTTTCAAAAGAATCAATACTATATGCCTCTTTTAAAGTACTATAATTCATGTTGCTTCTAATATACATATTGGAAAAGAAAATATAAAAACTATTTTTATGATATGTTATAAATAAGAAGAGATATGAATTACGACAACTATCTTTTAATTATAAAAGGTTTACTAACAGGTATCGTAGTAGGATATTTGCTTATATATGGATTACGACCAGCAGTTCAATATCCTGATTTCATTTTAGATTTCTTCGAAAATAAATGGATATTTTTAATACTTTTACTTTGTATATATTATGTTATTATCTGGGATTTAAGATTAGGACTTTTATTGCTTCTTGGTACAATAGCTCTTATTTTTGATTATATAATATTTACAAAACAAGAAACTCTTAACAAAAAAAATGATGAAGATATGAATAATAATTTTCCAAAATTTATATAAAATATAATAATATTATAGAGAATGACCCCTGATATAGATCCATTTTTTTCCATTATTTTCATTTTATTTCAGGTAGGAAATCGTTATTTGAAAGTCAATGTTACAAAAGCACAGGAAGAAATTTTGAAACACCCATTAATGCAATTGATTATGTATTTTTCAATTATATATTATTCAACAAAGAATATAAGTCTATCTATCTTCATTGCTATTATAACACTACTGTTATATAATATTTTGCTAAATGAAAATAATCAATATAATGTGTTATCAGAAAAATGGTTAAATGAAAAACAAATTCTCAAAAAACCATTACAATCATATAAAGAGTCTTATAAAAATAATATACAAGATTTGCATATTGATTAAATTTCTTTTTATATATTATTATTATATAATGATTCCATTTGTCTATAAAAAATCATTGTCAACTCTTAACAATTATCCAAAAGTAATCCCAAAAATAAAAAAGAATAAAAAAATGATATTTAAGTTTTACAAATCTACAATAATGAAATTGCGTCCTCAAAAACCACAAGAATCACCACCCTCATTGGTTTCATTTCATACTAAAAGAAAATTATATAAAAAAATAAAAACCTTTCAATTTTCAATCAAGCATTGTGTTGATGATTCATAAATTCATTTTATATATTGTAAATGATAGATAAGTTGCAAATATAAGCCAAGATAAATATGGTATTAATAACACAATAGAAAACATTTTTTGAGTTAAATAAAACTGTATCATCACAAATATACAAGTTATAGATGTCAGAATTGTAGCAATTAATGCCAAATAAAGATTTTTTTGACCGAACATTAATGGAGTAAAGGATAGATTTAATATAAAATGAAGAACTGGTAAGATCCAATATTTATAATCAAAATCATTCAACCCGAGATACATAGCAGTACCGAATAAAATATATAATAATGACCATACAATCGAGAAAACATATGATGGTGGAACAAATTTTGGTTTTTTAATATTGTCATACCATTCTTTGTCAATTTTAAATAAAAGAGAAACTGTGAACCCTAAAAATAAAGGCGATATTATTAATAAAAATGTTAATAAATTATCTGTTGTCATCTTATTGAAACGTTATACTTTTATTATTTTTTTGTTAAAAAATGATAATATTTTATTTTTAAATCATCATCATAATGAAATTTTATCATAACATTCTAAGAGACATCTTTTTCAACAACACAACAAGTAAAATCAAGATCGTTTTTAATGATCATATTCTTCGAGATTCTTTTCAAGATTTTACAAAATGTCTTGCTAAGAATAAAACAATCAAACATTTATTTTTGATAAATAAAAATATGAATAATTCAGATGCAATTGCTTTGTCTAATGCTCTTATTGAAAATAAAACACTTGTGTCTATCAAAATTTCAAAGACACCTATTGATGACTTTTGTGTAGGTTCAATTGCAAAAGTTATTCAAAAAAATGAGACCTTGCAAAAAATAGATATCAGTAAATGCCTGATAAGCGAAAGAGGAGCAATTGCACTTGGATTTGCTCTTATGGATAATGATACAATAACAGATATAAAAATTTCTACTTTGCGAAATAATCTTCAAACAAATGAAATTTTGAAAAGGTCATATTCATGGAGTGCATGGAAATCAATTGATAAAAATATTTTATAAAATTAGAGACATTTGATTATGAAAAAAAAAGGAGGGAGGGATCAATCATTATCACAACAAGTATTAAAAACACTATCTCACTCTGTACCATTTCACTCTGTACCATTAAAAACAACATCTGAATCAGAATTTGAATATGGAAAAATTGATATATATTTAAATAATCGAGAATTTTCATATATTATTTTAAGCAATTTGGAAGAAATATTACACGAAACAATCCTTCAGCAACAATTGAAAAATAAAATAACCGAAAATTCAAAAAACAATAATCCTGGACAAAATGGTGGGGAAAATACTCAAATACAATATAACATATATCGTGATAAAAAACAATCTTTAACTAATATGTATTTAATTTTAGATAATTTTCATGATTTTGCTTTTAAAAACGATGCTGATAAGTTTTTTAATTTTGATGAAATACAAAAAAAATTTACTAATTCATATATTTTAGGCTCATTACATACTTTTGAAAATAAAATGTTTCTTCGAAAATTAAGTGATTATCGCCAATCAAATCCATTGAATTGTATTATTGGTGAAAACATATTTAAAAATTACAATAAAAATAAACAAATACCAATTGATGGTCGTGTCTTTGTTGATACAGTCCCTGTTGCATTGGGTGATATTTATCAACAAAATAAAATAACTCGTACTATAGCAACAATATACGATCCTTCTCCGTGTCAACAAGGAACCTCTGAAAATCTTGATTTGCAAATGCAAATAAATCTTTTTAACGAAGCTATCATATATTTAAAAAATATTTATTCCGATTTAAAAGATGTTGATATAATTCTTACAAATACAAATACAAATACTAAGGATGAAATTACCTTTACCTTTAGTATATCATACAATGGAGAAAAAAATACACATATTTTTGAAGTTGGAACAAGTGGTATATTTTCAGTTGATAAAATATGGAATGTTGTAACACAATCTGAAGAAATACCTAAAGTTCTTAACACATTGAAAAGACAGTTTCAAAACAATGATAATATATTTAATTCTTTTATGTTAATGATGAAAGCATTAGGTGATTTTTCACAATTATATTTTGCTTTTAAATTTAAAGAAGTACCAAATAGCACTAATCTACTTACAACAGTAGATAAATGGTTATTTACAATAGCCTTACATTGTAATATGAAAAATGTTTTTAAAAATGAAGAATGTTTTTTATTACTCGGAACTGGTAATACAGTTGATGCTAAATGTGAACAATTAGATACCGAAAAACCAAAAACACAATCTGGCAAAGATGAAGAAAATAGAAAAAGTACAGGAAGCAAAATTTTAATTTACAATAACAAAGATTTTTTTAAAAATAAAAGCTTGGTTAATATTTTACAAAATATGTATTCTCATAGATCGGATATTTCAATAAAAATATATGATGAAATATATAAAGAAAATTTTCAGCTACAAATGCTACCACCCAAAAAAAGATTAAAAAAAATCGAATTAATAATCAACGAACAAGAATATGTCGCAACATACGAAGATATTGTATATTTAAATCAAGAAGCAACATTACCTCAACACGTTGATGAAATGATATTGAAATATACAGAAATAAGGGAAATATTTGATTTTATTATAAACACCCATTCAAATACAGGAGAATCTAATCGGGAAAAAGACGAATATATTGAAACTCAAATGAAAAATATACTTGGATTATTACAAACTGCATTTAATCCAGAAAAAAGAAGTACAATGACATTGGAAAAGGATATAAAAGATATTATAAGTGAAATTTTAAACGAAATAGAAAATCAAATACGTAAAATAAAAGAATTGAGAACAAACAATATGATTAAAGAACACCCGAATTTACAAAATATTCTTGATGAAGAAATAAATAAATATAAAAATTTCCAAAATCAAATAAATGATTTTAATAATTTTACCAGCGGTATTGATGTAAATAATAAAAGATCAAGAACTACAACACAATCAACAACACAATCAACACCTTTTAGATCAAGAAAAAACCCTATAACAAAATCAACAACACCTAGATCACGATCAAAACGATCGGCAACCAAACTTGGAGGAAGTCAAAATACATTGATTTCTTTAGATAATCTTTTTAAGTTGTTAGAGGTTACAAAGATTTAAGTAGTTTTTCATCTTGTTTAATTTTTTTTTCAAGACCCAATGATTTTATACCTTGTCTTTTTTGAACTTTTTGGAGATCAAAACATTCTCCATCGATTAAAACCTTACCTTTAGAGCAAGCTTTTGGCTTTTTTATCTTTACACATCTAGTACCAGCTTCATTTGGTTCCTTACCCTCTGGACAATCTTCTTTTTGAAGTTTTTTCTTAATACATTTAGTACCTTCTTCATTTAGTTCCTTACCTTCTGGACAAGTTTTAGGTTGTTTTATCTTTACACATCTAGTTCCAGCTTCATTTGGTTCCTTACCTTCTGGACAATCTTCTTTTTGAAGTTTTTTCTTAATACATTTAGTACCTTCTTCATTTAGTTCCTTACCTTCTGGACAAGTTTTAGGTTGTTTTATCTTTACGCATCTAGTTCCAGCTTCATTTAGTTCTTGATCATCTGGACAATCTTTTTCCTCCTCTCTAATTATTTCCAATTTTCCAATACTATTTGATTTTGGTTTTTTTACACCTTTGACAAAACAAGAATTGATATATTCAATAATATTATTTGATGCATTATTTTGAAATATTTTATCAATTTGTTTGGAAAGTTTTTTAATAATTTGTTTTTGAGATTTTATTTTATCATTTATAGATTTCACTTCTTTCTTGTCCATATCTTCACGAATGCTATTTTCATATTCTTCTAATTTTGCCTCCTCTAATTTTAATTTATCATTCATTTCATCAACTTGTTCATTATTATTATCAACTTGTGGTTTGATCATTATATCACTGATAACAGGATAAGCAAAATGACTCATATCATTTGTTCTATCAATATAACTTACTAAACCACTTGTTTTATCCAAAAATTCAATAGCCCCTTCATTTGTAAAAATACCATTTTCCATACAATATTTACTTCTAAAAGTCTCAAAATCTTCATCAAACTCTTGATTTTTGTTTAAAAGTAAATTAAGTATTTTTACAACACTCATGGGATCTTCGGTTATTGGAGTTGCACTCATCAAAATTAATTTTAATGGCGTGTGTGATTTATCATCTACAGCCATTTCGTATGAATGTTGAACCATTTTCTTGAGAATAACAGGATTTGGTTTTTCTAATGCAGATAAAGTATTACTGTATATTTTGTGTATTTCATCAATAATAATTAAAGTCTTTTGAAATGGATCTTTTTTACCATTTCGTTTAACAATTTCGTGATATAATTTATTTTTACCAGCAATCATATTTGTAAATTGTTTATAAGATATTGGCTGCATCCAATTATCACCAACCATTTTCATTCTCTCGGCTTTTGTCACAGGAATTTTTTGACCTTTTCTTACCTTTTCTTGAATTATAACATTGCATACACTATCAAACATATTTTTCCATATATCTTGTTTCAATGTATGTCTAGTCACCCACAATATAGTATAACCTTGTTTATCAAATGTTGATGTAGCCGCAGCTATAGCTGTACAAGTTTTTCCAGACCCTACACTATGATAAAAGAACATGCCATTAAATGGAGAAGAAGGTGTTAAGAAATCTTTTACGAAATTTTGTGTATTTGTAAATTTGATAAGTTTAGATTCACTCTTCTTCTGATCTTCTATACAAAGATTTTTAATTTCCATTTGTTCCCATTTATAAGGATTATAGTGTTTTTCAACATATTCTTGCATTTCTAAATAAGGTAATTTATGTTTAGGGGGAACTGCTTTGTAAACAGGTGTTTTTGTTTTTACATTTTGATATTTATCAATAAAATCTTGAATTAGTTCAATATTATGTTCGTGAATAGAATATGTTCTTTTATAAAATTCATATAATTCGTAAAATTTTTTGCCATAAATTTTGAAAAAATTAATGGGACTAGACCATAACATATTTATAATATTACAGTATTCTGGCATTTTATCTATATATTGACAAAGTTGTGGTTTGGGAAATTTGCTACTTAATGGCAACACTAGTTCTTTTTTCCCAACCCATACAGCAGAAATAAGAAGAAGACCAGTATGTACCTTTTCCAATTTTCCAGTACATCTTAGTTTACAATCGATTTTATCATCATTTGTATATATCTTGCCTCTTATATTATCAACAACTTTTATACGATCTGGACGTTCTGGAGATTTCTTTTTCTCAATATCATTTAATCTCTTTTTTTGTAAAGCAGACATTATGTTATAAAATCTATTATTTGATAAATTAGTGTGAATATTTTCGGTTAATGACAGATCAACTGCGCTTGTGACTAATAACTCTTCTATATCTGCTACAAAATTTAAACTACTTATATTGTTATTACAGTGTTTCAAATATAGTTCATGAACATTAGTGTTATTATCATACATCATATTATATCTATAAACATTTAAAGGCCATCCTTTGTTTGGTAAAAAATGTAATCCAGATTGACCACAGAATCTTGTACCTCTACCTACAACCTGTGTTTGTTCAGCCTTTGTAACCAATGGTTCTAATAAATGAACATACTTGACATCAAATACATCAATTCCTTCTTTGAATCCAGAATCTATCACTAAAAATCTGATATCATCTCCGTATATATTATCAGGTCGTTTGTTCATTGTTGAAATAAGTTTTTTCTTTAATCCAACTGTTAAAGGTTTTTTATAAACAGTTGATGTAGTTAATAATGCAAATGTTTTAGATGATTTATTAACTATTTTATTACTACTATTATAAGCCAGTTTAAAACCATTTGACATAAGAACAGATCCTATCATTTTAGCACCATAAATACCAGCTACATCACTATAAATTATATGTTTATAAACTTTATTATTTTCCTCTAAATCTTTTTTGTCTAATTCATCAATCTTTTTAATTAATGCATTCATTTTGGGAGATAAAACTGGTAATCGTTTCAATACTTGTGAAGGATTAAATGAAGGAGAATCAAATTTATATTCAGCTTTCAAATTACCCCAAGTACTTGTATTTCTTATACAAGTAGCTTCTTTATTTTCGCTTTTTTTCATTTTCTATATTATCAAAATATTTAAAAATTATTCACCATTCTTTTTTTTTATGTTTTCACCATTCTTTTTTATGTCTTCATCTTCTTTTTTAGTTGCTGCTAAAATTCCCAAAATTATTGTCCAAATCAACATAATAATTATTGACAAAATATGCATTACAGTATAAAACCAACTTAACATATTACATCCGCCAGATGTCAAACAATTAATTGAATATATCATAAATGTAATTAGTGGACCTCCAAATATCAAATATAAAAACATATACAAAAATCCCCATAGCCCAAATGACACAAATGATATTATTATGTTTATAATAGTATAAATTATTAATAATACTAGCATTATTTTAGATTGAATTGATATATTAAACATTTCTATTATATATACAGATATTTTTCAAATTGAAATCAAAATATTCTTACCAAATTTGAATAAATCATATCTCTTAAAATTATTCTGTATATTTATATAGAGCACAACATAACTTATGTTGATTTATGATGATAATTTGCCTAAAAATGTTTTTAACATTAATAAAGATACAATTGATGAAGAAATAATAGTTTATTTAAAAACAACAGATATTCCTCATGTCAAAATATCAGATGATGTTTTGAATAATTTAATGAAAATAGCTTTTCAATTTAAAGTAATGTATGTGAAAAATACGAATCAAAAAAAGGTGAAAGTATATTCGGTAAATTGTAAAATACACAATTATATTCATCAGGTAAATGAGTATCTTTCTACAATTGATATTTTGAACAAACCCGCCAATATTGCAACTCCTTATTTTATGAGTGATTATATGAAAAAAATATTTAAAAATCACAAAGATGTTAATGTAAGAGTGTTGAATATGTCTCAAATTAAAAAAGAAAAACTTAATCTGTTACATGCTTTAGGTGATGGAAATTACAATAAACCATATTTTGTTATATTAGAGAGATTGATAAAAGATAAATCAGTCAAATGTATTATTGGTAAAGGTATAACATTTGATAGTGGTGGTGTAAGTATTAAATCTGGTACAACAAATCATTTACATTATATGAAAATGGACAAAACTGGAGCATGTTACGCTGCTCATATTTTTAAATATTTGGTTGAAAACACAGATGAATCTTATGTATGTCTTTTACCTTTTACTGAAAATATTTTATCATTGAAAACACTTAAACCGGGAGATATTATAAAAAGTCACAGTGGAAAAACTGTTGAAATTTCAAATACAGATGCAGAAGGTAGACTTGTTGTAGCAGATAGTTTATCATTTTCAGAAAAATATAAACCCGAATTGATAGTTGATATCACAACTTTTTCCAACACACATTTTTCTTGCGATGATTATGGGGTTTTCTTTACACAGGATAAAAAACTCAAAAAATTCATTGAAAAAACATCATTACAACTTAAAGAACCTATAAGTCCAATGCCGTCGTATATCAATAAATTACATATAAAATCTTCTGTTGCAGACATCAAAAATTCATCTGTAGTTTGTGGAAATGCTTATAATGCTACTATGTTTCTACACGAATTTGTTCCAAAAAATGCGAAATGGGTTCATTTTGATATATCTAATGAAATATATACAAAAGATGAGGAACTTATACCAAATGGAAAAGGATTTCTTACAATTATTGAAACTTTAAAATGTTAAATATATAAAGAATATATTCATAATAAATGAAAATGATACCAAAGATAATTCATCAAACTTGGTATGATAGCAATTTACCGAAAATTTTTCAAGAAATTGCAAATGAAAACAAGAAAATAAATAATGATTTTGAATATAAATTATGGACGGATGATGATAGTGAAAGAATTATTGAAAAACTTTTAGAACAGGATTTCCCTAAAGTTATGGACATTTTTAATAAGTCAAAATTTGGTGTTCAAAAAGCTGATATTAAAAGAATTGCTATTTTGTATTATTTTGGAGGTATTTATATCGATTTGGATATTATGTTTTTAAAACCAATTATTGATTTAATTGATTTTCATCAATATAATGATATATTTGTTGCATTAGAACCAGAAGAACAAACTATGAAAGTCTTTAACAAAAAGAATCTTCTATGTAATGCTTTTATTTGTGCGCCACCTAAACATACAATAATGAAAAAAGCACTGGAAAATATAGAAAAAATTTATCAAGATAATGGTGATAATATTTTTAATATTTTTAATTGTTTTGGAGGAGATATTATTACAAAGTCTATAATGGATAATAATAAAGATGGTTGTAAACTCATTAAAAGAAATTTGATTTATCCTATTTCTGATCCAAAAATAGACCTACAAAGGTCTGAAAAAGATATACAAATGTTAAAAAATGGTGATTACAATGACGCTTTTATGGTACATTATTGGATTCATTCGAACTTTGAATCAAAAGAACTTATTAAAAATTTTCAATGGAATAGTAATATTGGTGTTAACGAAAATGTATATCTATTTTTCAAATCTCTATATACTCAAAACAAATACTTAAAAGATTAATGTATTACTATACATAAAAATGTCTGACGATGATAATATTTTTCTGAAAACATATTTCGAAAAATATATTGATTTAACCAATAATGATTTAAATAATTTAAAGATTAAGATAGAATCAGATGATAATTCTGAAAAATTTGTAAATCTTTTGAATATTCCTTATCTCAAAAAAGAAGGGTTTATAATTTATAGTGGTTCAAATTGTATTGATCTTTATGGAAAATTATATAAAAATGGAATTGAGAATGATAAAGTTTCGAAATTATTTAAAAAATTTATCGAAGAAGAAATAGTACTTGGATTTAAGAAAACCTCTCCATATGCATTAACTCCAAGTAAATCAAATTATTCAGATGTTGGTCTTGATTTAACAGCTATTGGTATTTCCAAAAAAATTAACGATGATACATTTTTATGTAAAACAGGGATTAGTTTAGAAATACCAATTGGATATTATGTAGAAATTGTTCCAAGATCATCAATTAGTAAGACCGGATTTATGTTAGCAAATTCAATTGGCATAATTGATTGTTCTTACAAAGGCGAACTTTTAATTGCATTGACAAAAATAAATAAAAATATAAACGATCCTGAATTTCCAATGAGATGTTGTCAAATTATAATGAAAAAACAGATTTATCCAATTATGAAAGAATTAACTGAAATCTCTGAAAGTTCTAGGGGTGATGGTGGATTTGGATCAACAGGATAAAACAATATCAATATATTCTAGGTTAAAATTAATGAATAGATTATTTTTAGAAAAAGATTTGGAACAAATAATAAATCTTTCGTGAAACATCCCTTTTATTTCTTCCCTTGCCAAAATTTGATTGTAATTATATTTCCAAAAGTAAAAACGTTTTATTTCTTTTTTTTCAGAAGGATATGCAATGTGTAAATCATCAAGAATAAGTTTTGAAATATCGGGTTTATTTTTTTCAAATTGAAAATTAATATTCGATTGTATTATATTATTAACATAATGTGAATCAAAGTGACAAACAGATTTCATCAACATCTTATGATAATCACTCCATATATTAAATTTGATAAGATTATGTTGAGAAATTGTTGTAAAAATAACATCACAATGATAAATATCATTTAAATAGAATTTATCATTATTATAACATATTTTTTCAATATTTACATCAAAAATTATTTTACCCCCTTTTTTTATAAACATATCACACATTCTTTTATTCAATAAATAAAAAGAGTTTTTGTTCAAGGAATAAAAATTTTCGCTATTATGAAAGAATTTCAAAAAAATATCAATGAAATCAAAAATATTTAGACTCAATAATAAAGGAAATAAATTTAATTGCTCTAAATACTTGATTTCATTGTAACTTAGATATTTTTGTGTGACATTATATGCAGATATTCTATCAAAATAACACGATGGAACCTTTTTAAGATTCGATTTGATTTTAATTAAAATTGCAAATAATAAATTATTATATCTTTTTTTTTTAACAGTTTTACCATTAAAACCAAATTGATTCAATAAGTTATTATAAGTTATATGACTATCGCTATAAACATAACAATTATTGTAATTACAATTTTCATTGCTTTTTTTATTATCCTTATTTCTATCAATGATTGTAACATTATTTCCGTTTTTCAAAAATTTCAAACCAGCATATAATGAAGAAATATCACAACCGATAATAATGACATTTTTTTTCATTTAGTATATTAAGTATGAAGTTTAATATAATTGTTTTAATTATTACTTTGATAATTTGTTCTTATATCTTAATTAGCAATTGTAATGAAATGAAAACGATAAAAGAATCTTTTGAAAATTCTGAAAATATTATGGATTCTATTAAATCAAGTATTGAAACACCCGTTAGAGATATGAATCCAACAGAAATACAATATGATGCACCGGGAAAAGATGAAGATGGAAATGATGTTCCTTCTCAGTTAATTACACAATATGAAAAAATAAATACAAGCAATTTATATAAAAATATTTTATTATCAGACGATATCATTATTGATCCAGAACCTGTTGCAAAACCAAAATTTGAAATTCTTGATTCCATTATAAAAGATGATAATAATCGATTTAGGACAATACAATTTGAAAACCAAGAAAGAGAGCTTATTCCAAAACCTAAAAAAGAAGTTGTTAATTTGAAAGATAGATATAGTAGTAATTATATTGAAATACCAATGCAAGAAAGATCATTAAATATGGCAACTCACAAACATATGTATAATAATAAAATAGATATAGATGATCCTATACAAGATTCATATTTACCATATTCTTATAATAATGATTATGAAGTAAAAACTGTAGAACAAAATAATTTTGAATATATTGTTATTTCAATATTTAAAAACATTTTGAATAGAAATCCAACAAATGTAGAATTATCAAAATATACTCAACAAATGATCTCAAAAGATATTGACGAATCTTTATTAAAAACAAACTTAATAAATACTGTTGAATATAGAAGAAATATCAAGTTACAATCAAATGATGTATTAAATGATCTACAATATGAACATGCGAAAAAAGATCTCCTTTTTATTATTAGTAATTTATATCTTCAAGAAATTAATAAAGAAATACCAAAAGGCATGTTATTACCATTAAAAGATATTTGGATATATTTCCAAGGAAATCAATATTTATTTAGAGCATTATTAGTACATAAAAATTACATATTATTTGAAAATGAAATAATGGAATCAAAATTGTTAACAAAATCAAATCTCTCAAGATTAATCGATAAATATTTTATATTATATGATCTTAAAATGATAGCAAATGACATTCAAAGACATGATATAATGTCAAGAAAACAATCAAATAAATTGGAAGATAATGAAGTAAAAACTTATAGAAAGGTTGATGAAAATGATATCAACACCGATGGTTTATATAAAAAAATTGAAGAAATATCAAAAAAAGCAGAAATAGATGTGAATAAAATTCAATATCCTATTAAATCACAATTAGAAGAAAGCAATAATAATATGATCAATATTATGAAAAATATAAACGAATCAGTTTAGAGGTGTTGTCGTAATTTTCATTCCACAATATTCAACAGCTTTTTTATTATAATCAGTTTTAATATAAATACCAATATTTATTGATTCTTCTAAAATCCATTTAAAATTATCCCAAAATTCATCTGTATGTCCTATACTTTTTGTAGCTAAATGTGCAAATTCATGTAACACAACAAACATCATTGTATTGATATCAACCAATTTATTTTTATTTCTTAAACAAAGAACAATTTGTTCACCTTTATTTATCGAATAACTAGTATATCCGGAATTTTCATCCCCTTCTTTAAAACGATTAGGATTATAATTTTTTTTCAACATAATGATTCTTGGATCATCTGATGGGTGTGTTTTTTCAAGATTTTCCATCAATAAATCTAATTTATTTCTTATTGTTGCTATAAGATTTGCAGCACCCAAAGAATCTTCTTTATTTTGTACTAAATATGTATTATCGTCTACGGTACTTTTTACTTTTTCTAAATTATCATCAAAAAAAACAGAATATGATAAAAATGCAAATAATATCAATATTGAAATTATGATAAGTCCTTCAATTCCAATATCCATTCTACATAAATGAAAAATAAAAAAATGATGTTAAGGATAATAATAATATATTTATTATATAAAATGGAATTCCCTCGAAAAGAACAACCTATACTTAATACAAATAAGGAATTGCAAATACAAATTACAGATTGGTTTATACCTGAAAGTGACAGAAATCGTCCTAAACCAGAAAACGTAGAAGATGCTGAATTATATACTATGTGTCTTTATGGAACAACAAAAAAGGGAGCTACGGTTAGTGTTAGAGTAACAGGGTACGAACCTTATTTCTATGTCAAGCCTCCAGAATCTTGGGAATCATATAGTGATAAACAATTCATAACCGAAACAAATATTCTTAAATCGACCCTTTTAGAAGATAAGTATCCATGTGTATTTAAAGGATCAAAATATAATAGAAAAATTACTAAATGTGGGTTTGAATCGCATTTATCTAATGTTTCTATGATTAAAAAAAAAGATTTCTGGGGATTTACAAATAATCATGAATTTAGATTCATTAAAGTTACAGTCAAATCATTATTGATGTTTAATAATTATAAATACTATTTCGAAAGTTTGAAAAAACAAGGGTTTAAAATGTACGAAAGCAATATTGATCCATTTTTGAGATATATTCACGAAATGAATATCAAACCTTGTGGATGGGTCTCGATATCGGATTATTTACAAGAAGACAATGACAATTATGAAACACGATGTGATTATAACATCGTTGTTGAACATCAAAATATATCTCCAATTGATAATAATACATTTGCACCATTGCTTATTGCATCATTTGATATTGAATGTACAAGTAGTCATGGTGATTTCCCTGTTGCAAAAAAAGATTATAAAAAAACTGCACAGGATTTTGCACAAGTTGCTAAAGCAGGTTATTCTATAACTTTAGAATTTCTCTTACATTGGTTTGAAAAGATTTTGAAAGGAAAGGATGTAGTTATTGAAAAAAATCTTATTATAAACAAGGTTTATGTCAAAAATAAAAAAGATTATAAGTTTTCAAATCATCAATCAAAAATAGAAAAGAAGAGTAAAGAAATTATTAAACTTCTTGACGATATATCAAATTATATTGCTGATGATGATGAAGAAAATGAAGAAGTTAAACCAAATACATTGAAGGAACAAAATGTTATTATTAATGCTTTAAATGAAATATTCATCGAAATTTTACCACAACTAGAAGGTGATAAAATTATTCAGATTGGAACCACTGTTCACAAATATGGATCTGAAAAAATAATATACAAGAATATTATCTCACTTAATAGTTGTAATAAAATTGATGATGCTGATGTAATCGAATGTGACACAGAAAAACAAGTTTTGCGAGAATGGAAGAATCTTATCGTGAGATTAAATCCTGATATACTTACTGGTTATAATATATTTGGCTTTGATATGGAATATATTTGGAACAGAGCCGAGGAAAATGATTGTATTGACGAAATATTTCAAGGATTGGGAAGAAATCTTTCTAGAAAATCTTCATTGGTAAAACAAGAATTATCGTCTTCTGCACTTGGAGATAATATCCTAAAATATTTTGATATGGATGGAACAGTTGTAATAGATCTTCTTAAAATTGTCCAACGAGATCATAAATTAGATAGTTATAAACTTGATAATGTATCATCGATATTTATTGGTGATAAAAAAGATGATCTAAAACCGTGTGAAATTTTTGAGAAATTCAAAGGGTGTTCTAACGATAGATGTACAATTGCTAAATATTGTATTCAAGATTGTGCATTAGTTAACAAACTCATTCATAAATTGAAAATTTTAGAAAATAATATAGGTATGGCAAATGTATGTCTTGTTCCACTCAATTATCTTTTCAAAAGAGGACAAGGAATCAAAATTTTCTCATTAGTTGCAAAACAATGTATGGATAAAGGATTTCTTATCCCTACTAATAAATATTCAGATTATCAAAGAGAAATGGACATGGATGGTTATGAAGGCGCGGTTGTTTTGGAACCAAAGGAAGGTATTTATCTAAATGAACCAATTGTTGTGTTTGATTATGGATCACTATATCCATCTTCAATGATTGCTCGCAATTTATCTCACGATTGTTATGTTATGGATAATAAATATATTATCGATGATCCAAATATTGATTATATTAAAGTTTCATATGATGAATATACTGGAACAGGTGATAAAAAAGTGAAAACCGGTGTAAAAGAATGTATATTCGCAAAATATAAAGATGGTAGAAAAGGTGTTATTCCAGATATCCTTTGTATGTTACTTCAAGAAAGAAAAAATACAAGAAGTAAAATAGAATATCAAACAGTTATTACAAAGGATGTAACTTACATTGGAATTGTTACAGAGAAAGATAATGTAGTAACAATTGACGATGGTAGTAAAAAACATAAGATTAAAACAAATGATATAATTAAAAAAACAGATACATATAATAAATTTGAACAAGATGTTTTAGATGCACTTCAACTTGCTTATAAAATTACAGCGAATTCATTGTATGGACAAATTGGTGCCAGAACATCACAGATATATCTCAAAGATATTGCAGCTTGTACCACAGCAACAGGTAGAGAAATGATTATGTTGGCAAAAGATTATGTAGAAACAAAATATAATGCAAATGTTATATATGGTGATAGTGTTATGCCATACACACCACTCACATATAATACAGGAAGGAATATTCGAGTGACAACATTTGAAAATTTAGAAGGCGAGTGGTTTCCTTACAATAATTTCAAACCAGGAGATAATCAAATAAGTGATAAAGAACAATTTATACCAAATTACATATTTGTATGGACACATGTTGGTTGGTCAAGAATAAAGAGAATTATCAGACATAAAACTAAAAAAAGAATTTATCGTGTTATTACACATACAGGTGTTATTGATGTAACTGAAGATCATAGTTTATTAAACGAGTATTGTGAACAAATCAAACCAGATAATTGTCAAATTGGTCAAAGACTACTTCACAAGACATCGTCTATGTCGGTTTATAATAACTATTTTGACGAAGATATTGCATATATGTATGGAATTTATGTTGCTGCTGGTAATGTATTTCAATATGAAGATATGGAAATTTTCGAAGTTTCAAGTTACGACTATCAATCTCTATATAAATTTAAGAACATAATGTATGACAAATTTGGTGTTCAATTGAAACTAATATTTTACAATAATAAATATATATTGAAAACAGAGGATTATTCAATCAAGATTAAAAATTTATTTAATTGTTGTCACTATGATACTCACAAAATTGTTCCTAGTGATATAATGAATTCGAATAAAAATGTTATCAAATCATTCAGAGATGGATATTTCAGTATTTGCAATAAATATGTATTTGATTTAAATCAACAAGTATTGGCACAATCCTTTCTTATAATAGAACAAATGCTTGGAAATTATTATGTATTTGAAGTAAATGATAATCTGATCAAATTTGTTTCAAAAAATATGTGTGACGAAGATAGACATCGTATTGTCGATATTCAAGTATTATATGAAAATTATTATGGTTATGTATATGATATAGAAACTGAACAAGGTGTCTTTCATGGTGGTATAGGAGATCTGATTGTTAAGAATACAGATTCTATATTCTGTTCGTTTCCACTAAAAACAAAGGATGGGAATGAAGTTTATGGAAAAGACGCTTTGCCTTATGCAATAGAAGTTGGTAAACATGTGGAGAAAAATATTGTATCAATTATGCCTTCTCCGCAGAAATTAAATTATGAAAAAACTCTTTATCCATTTATATTGTTTAGTAAAAAACGATATGTTGGAAATTTATATGAATTTGATATTAACAAATTTAAACAAAAATCAATGGGTATTGTTCTGAAAAGAAGAGATAATGCAAACATTGTAAAAAAAATATATGGTGGTATTATTGATATTATTCTTAATAAACAAGATTTAAAAGAATCTATTGTTTTCTTAAGAGAAGAACTTTCAAATTTAGTTGAAGGGAAAACACAGATTGAAGATTTAGTTATTTCAAAAAGTCTCAAAGGATCTTATGTTGATCCTACAAAAATTGCTCATAAAGTATTAGCTGATCGTATTGCAGAAAGAGATCCTGGAAATAAACCACAAGTCAATGATCGCATACCTTATGTTTATATTTACGCACCGGATGCTAAATTACAAGGTGATAAGATAGAAAATCCTGATTATATTATTGAAAATAATCTGAAAATTGATTATTTACATTATATTACAAATCAAATTATGAATCCTGTATTACAACTATATGCTCTTTGTCTCGAAGAATTACCAAATTATAACGAAGAGGTTGATTATTGGATAAATGTTGAAAATGAACTGAAAAATAAACCATTATATCAAAACGATGTCAAGAGAAAACATCGTTTGGAAAATCTTAAATTAAATAAAGTAAAAGAATTGTTATTTGACGAATACATCAATAAATTAGTTGAACCTAAAATCAAAAAGGTTAGAAAACCTGTTGTCAAAAAAGGTAAGGTTGAAATTGGTGATGAAATCAACGAAGTTAAAGAAACTAAAAAAGTTAGAAAACCTGTTGTCAAAAAAGGTAAGGTTGAAATTGGCGATGAAATCAAAGAAGTTAAAGAAACTAAAAAAGTTAAGAAAATTGAAAATCAGATTAATAAGCAAGTTGATAAAAAACCAGATGAAATTAGTTCAAATGCTTCAATTAAAGTAACATTGAAGACAAAAACCAAAAAAATAGAAAGTGTCGCATATATATATGATGGCAAGAAAAAACTATGGAAATATACAAATGATGATGGAAAGAATAAAGATGATGAAATAATAAATATTATTACACAAATGATTGAATATGCAAAAAAACACAATATAAAATTAATTATAGATATAAATTCAATGCCATTCAAAAAGGAATATTCAAAAAGCTTAATGGAATACAAAGAATTTGAAAAAAATGCGGATGCAAATCTTGTACAAAAATCAATTGATGAAAATGATGTAGGTCGTTTTAAAAGTATACATAATATTATTAAATTTGAAAAACTAATACAACAAAGAGAACATTTCTCTATCAAATAAATTAAAGATATCTTATTTTTTTATTGAAGTAAAAATGTTAAATCAGTTATTAATGTCAGCATATGTACAGATACTATAAATTTTGCAATATTTGTTTTCGGAACATAATCTCCAAATCCTACAGTTGATGTAATTGTAAGTGAAAAATATATAGCATCAATAGGTGATTCAAAATTCATAGGATTTTTCCCAATATAAAAAAGTAATATATAAATAATCGAAAACAATAGGAAAGTTCTTATCATTATGTCTAATATTTAATAATGTTTTTATAATTTATACTTGATTCAAAATGAAAATTAAAAACACGTGTTTTTGATGCAGACAGATGATGGAATACAATGTGTTTCACACAACAGTGATGGAAAAGTCTTAGATCAGTTTACTATAGAAGTGTTATCAAACAAGATATCCAATACTCTGAGTATCATCAACACTGGGAAGAAAATCACAACAGGTATTGTCAAAAACATTTCCCTTTTGTGGGACGAGGAACGTACAGATTTCAGTACTCCACATTCAAAGGAGGTCGTGAGATTCAGAAAGTCGTTCCTCATCAAGGTAAACAATCGCGCCAAGATGCTTGAAATGCCTGTGTTCAAATTGTGGGAAGACGCCATTGAAGTGATGACAGGCGACATTGACAATCCCTTCCTTGGCGACATTCGCGATACTTCAAAACTTTCTGTCTTTCCTGAAGGCATTTACAAAGGAGAACTTCAAGGAGGGAAACCACATGGCAAAGGTATAATGATATTTCGTGAAGAATGGAGCTTGTACAAAGGTATGTGGGAAAATGGTTTGCACCACGGTATTGGTATGATGATATTGAAGCGTAATAAGACAAGGGATATTTACGAAGGAAAATGGAAGAACGGATTAAAGCATGGCAATGGAAAATTAATCCATATTGGAACAATTAATCCATATGATTCGTGTAGATCCCATGAAAAATCGTGTTATATTTACGATGGAGATTGGAAGGAAGGTATAAAGCATGGCATGGGAAAGATTATTGGATATTCTCATATTACCAATTCTCATATTAATCCGATTGACAGAGTGTATGAAGGAGAATGGAAAAATGACTTTTATCACGGTAAAGGAAGATTTTTGAATTGCTGTGGTGACATCTATACAGGCGACTTTCGTTATGGACAAAAACACGGTGTGGGGAAAATAATTTACTATATCGACGATCCCTATGACGCAGATTGGTATGAGGGAGATTGGAAAGATCATGCAGAATGTGGCAAAGGAAAGAAGAAGTTTATGAATGGCGATTTGTACGAAGGGGAATATTACAACTTTAACAAAGTCGAATTGAAATATACTACAAATTGTCATGGAGTTTTTCATAATTACTGGTATGAAGGCAAGAAGACATATGCAAATGGTGATGTATATGTTGGGAAATTTTACAGTCATCTCAGATGGGGAAAAGGCGAAATGTTTTTCAAACATGATGGGTCAATTTATACAGGGACATGGAGCAATGATAAGATGCACGGGGAAGGAAAATTCACATATTTGAATGGCACGATTGATGAAGGAAAATGGCGGCACGGTGTTCGTTTAGACGATAATGCAAGTATCAAGAGTTTCGATTCTGAATTGTATATGGTGTCAGATTTAGACGAGTCATCTGACAATTCATACGATTTTGACGAATCCATCGAAAAATCCGAGAAGTGTCCGTCTTGTAAAACATTGACGACTTCTTTTATCAAGTCTTTTCCTAATCCAAATGTAATATGTGTATGTTGTCGTGATGAATTTTGTCCAATTTATTGCACGATGCCATGTGGACACTTCATATGCGAAGAGTGCAAGAATATATATTACGGTGATAACATCCCGGACATTGGGACACTGATTATCGATGAAGGGTGTTAAAAAAATGTATCAAATATTTGAGAGTGTTATCGTTTTCATCATATCTTTCAGGATTGATATGTGATTTATATAATTTGTAATAAATATTAAAAACATTTTTATGTCTAACAATATCTATGTACAACAAGTAAATTAATATGATTAAAATAGAAGATAAATAATCTGATATTTTTATTTCTTCATTTCTTATCATGAAAATTGGCACAACTTTTATGATAATGTTCACAAATACGAAGAAATAAAAGTACAATATATCAGTTGTGTTTATAAAAATTGCTATTGCACAAAGAATAACTAGTATTATTGCAAAATACAGCAATATGATTGGATTAAATTTTGTAAATTTATAATAAAACATAATAAAACTTGCAAAAATCCAAAACGAAAACAGATCAATGTAATTCATATTACTATAAATGTACATTTATTTGCTAATAAAGAAATATTATCTATTTATAATAATAATAAAATGATAGAATATAAACAATTAAATGATTCGAACGGTAATATACAAAATATACCGATAATAACTTCTTTCAATAAAAAAGAAACTATTTTAACAATTAAAAAATCAAAAAGAAATTATGATCCATTATGTGCATGTTTTATCTAAATGATATAAAAATAACATATATATATAAATTTATAAAAAATGGAACAAAGTGATAATTACCATTTTCACCCAATTTATCACGCACAATCTTCTCCTATACAACAATTTACAGAACAAGATTTTCAAAATAAAACTCAATTAATGCATCAGCAAGTGAAACAACCTATGGTTCAACAACCTATTGTTCAACAACCTATGGTTCAACAACCTATGGTTCAACAACCTATGGTTCAACAACCTATGGTTCAACAATCTATGGTTCAACAACCTATGGTTCAACAACCTATGGTTCAACAACCTATGGTTCAACAACCTATGGTTCAACAACCTATGGTTCAACAACCTATGGTTCAACAACCTATGGTTCAACAACCTATGGTTCAACCAAGAATCGTACAACAATCATTTCAACAACCATTTTTTTATTACGAACCAGTCGAATATGTACAACACACTAATGTACATGTTAAAAAACCAACTCAAAATACAAGAGATATTGGAAATCTTATTGATAACACAATTGGTGATCATCTAGGTGAACATCTTGATGATTCTGAAATCAAAATGCTGAAATCAAAAATAAATGATCTTGAAAACGAACTCACAAATATTATTCAAAAGAAAGTAAGAAAATGTTGTGTAGCTCTATAATTTATAATGGAAATATTCCAAAATCTTAATTGCTTTTTCTTTTCCAATTTTGTCTAAATCTGACAAAAGTTTAATTTTATTATCACAATTATTTAAAGCATAAAATAATTCATGAAGAGATGGATATTTTTTTGCAATGATTTTTGCAATATTTATAGAAATTGATGGTATCTGTGACAATTGCATAAGATAACAAGAATCTGGTGTTATATTCTTCATCTTTTTCATTTTCACACTTTCGATATAATCACATTCTTTTTTAATAAATTTATCAGGTTTATCGATTATTTTGGTACATAGAGTTAGAATAAATGTTGAAGTTTCTTCTACATCTTTGGTAAATATAATATGAATATTATCTCTATAAATAGAATGCAAATATACGGAAGATAGAACATCTCTTTTATGATGTTGTGATATGATATTATCACCTTCTATAATATATGTGATATGTGATCCAGAATTTAATAATCTATGTTTTTGCTCTTGATATCTACCATCTTTGATTGATGCTAGTAAATCGCTTACAGTTTTTCTTTCAAAAATATAAGTTGAATTACATGATATAATTATATCACCAATATCAAGTTGTTTTTTTTCAATATTAATAGAATTTGAATATATATCCAAATCTCTATCTTTAATATTATTATAAAGTGATGTTTCTCTACAATCAATAAGTAATTGTAGCATTTTATATCATAAACATATATATACCTTATATATCTAGACTCTTTAATTCAAAACTAGAATTTGGACGAAATAAAGTTTGTCTCAATTTCAACATTGTATCATCGTTTAAATAAGGATTACCAAGAATTTCTTCAAATGAGGTCTTATTTTTCTTAACAATATGTTTATTTAACCACCTTATTTGAAAAATAATTGAAAATACACCACATTCTGTGTTTTTATATTGATGTTGTTTTTTGTTAATATTAATTTTAAATTCTTTTTCAGGGTATATTGTTTTACATTGTATTTCTATAGAATTCATAAAATTCTCTAAATATGCTGGTATACCACGATAACCAGTACTATCATAATAATAAGCACCATAAGTTGGTAGTTTAGGATCAATAACAATAAAAGTCGAAGTCCAATGAGACCCTGGTTCATCGTGTTTATCAAGATTTGTAATAAAACCAATAAAAGAATATTTCTTAGAAAGTTTTTTTATATCAATTGTACAAAATTTGCTATACATACATATACCATTTGAATCAATCATTGAAAAATCTATTGGAAATACACCTAGAAAATTATATTTGTATTTTTTACAATTATGATATTGTATCATAACATTTTGTATATCGTAATTTGAAAGCCATGTTTTTGGATTATTATACCAATTTTGAGGTCTTTCTGGTACTAATTCTTTATTTTCAAATTTTTTGATATCTCTTATAATTTTATCATCATTTTGTAGTTTTTTAATTATATATGGCCAATGCCAATATTGTTTTTCAACCTTATATTTTTTCATTTTATTTTTTAGCGATTTATATAGATTACTGTCGAGTTTAATTTTATCTGTTTTATTCTTTACAGATTTGTTATAATATATAACAAGCTTTCTTAAAAAGGTATCTGAAAAATAATTTTTCATTTTTTCATTACTAGACGAGACATACATTTTGGTTTCAGAATACAAATGTATCTATATATTATTTAGAAGATATTATACAGAAAAAGAAAAAATGATTTTTATTTAAAATATTTTTGATATATATAATTTAAGATAAAAACCTAACTTATGGGAGTAAGGGATGATCTCACTGCATTTGTTAACAAATATAAAGTTGAGAAAGGAATTCAATTTACAAACACCAGTTTAGGATACCCCAAAGCATCATTCTCTATACCTGATGAAGATTATGAAAAATTTATTGATCTTTACGGAATGGCACTCATAAATGGTATTGATCTTCACTTTACTGAAAAACCAACAGATCCTAGTCCAATAAGAGTAGATTTGGATTTCCGCTTTCCATTAGATGAAACATCATATATTACCGATGAAATATCTGGTAAAAAGGTTATTAAGAGAGTATATAATCAAGACCATGTTCGTAATATAATAGATAAATATTTTCATATAATAAATGAAATAATCGATGTTTCTCCGGAACAAAATATAGCTTATGTGATGGAAAAACAAAATCCGAGTGAAAATAGAAACAAAATCAAAGATGGTATTCACATCGTATTTCCTCATATAATTGTTTCAAATAATGTACAACATTTTATAAGGAAGAAGATTTTAGATATAGATAAAGAATTATTTGGAGATTTACCTATATGTAATGATTATGAGTCAATAGTTGATAAAGCGATAATAGATGTTAACTGTTGGTTGATGTATGGAAGTAAGAAAATTGAAGCAAATTCTTATAGAGTGTCACAAATATATAAATTTGAAAAAAATGAAACCATATTAGATAAGTCTAATATAGTTGCATCTCGTGAAATCGAATTTATAAAATTATTTTCAATGAGAAAATCTAATGAAAATCTTACTCAAATCAAACAGGATTATATTGCAGAAATAGAAGAATATACAAAACATGTTCTACCATCAATTGATAACAAATATAAAAACAAGTTACATAATAATATATTTGCAAAATCTTTGAATATAAATAAGAACTTTACATCAAATGATGAATTGATCATTATCAAAAGAATCGTAACAGAATGTCTTTCATATTCAAGAGCTGAACGATATGATGATTGGATCAATTTAGGATGGGTTTTGAGAAATATTGATTATCGTCTATTGGATACATGGATTGAATTTTCAAAAATTGGGAGTTCTTACATTGAGGGAGAGTGTCAAAAATTATGGAACAAAATGCGTAAGGATAATATGGGAATTGGAACATTAAAATGGTGGGCTCAACAAGATAATGAGGAAAAATATCATTCAATTATGAATGATTCTGTTATTCCTCTTATTGATCTATGTATCAGAAGTGATGGTGCCCATTATGATATAGCAAAGGTTGTTCAAGCAATTTATAAAGATGAAATCAAAACTATTAATAAAACATTATGGTATCATTATGATAAGGATAAACATCGTTGGAAAATCACAACAGAAGGTTCTATACTTAGAATAATATTAAGCACAGATATTTGCAAAAAATTTATCGAAAGAGCACATTACTGGAATTCACAATGTTATGTGATGGATGATCCTGAACAAAAAGATATTAATTCTGAAAAAGCAAAGAAATGTTTGAAAATTGCACAGCAATTGAAAAATGCATCATTTAAAGATAATATTATGCGCGAATTAAGATGTCTATTTATGGATGAAAAATTTGACGAATTATTGGATAGTAGATCGCATCTAATTGGATTTACAAATGGTGTATATGATTTGAAGATGCATATTTTCAGAGAAGGTATGCCTGATGATTACATATTTCATTCAACTAAATTGAATTACATCGCATATAATAGCAATATGCCAGAATATAATGAAATTGATGAATTTTTCGGAAAATTATTTACAATAAACAGTGTAAAAAATTATGTATTGGATATATTAGCTTGTATTATTGACGGAAGTATTGCTCAAGAAAGATTCTATATATTTACAGGACAAGGTAGTAATGGTAAATCAAGAGTATTAGATTTAATACAAAAAGCGGTTGGTGATTACTATTGTATTATGCCTATTGCACTTCTTACACAAAAAAGAGCAGCTTCAAATAGTGCTCAAAGTGAATTAGAAAGAACAAAAGGAAGACGTTTTGCAGTCATGCAAGAACCTAGTGAACAAGATAAAATTAATATTGGTTTTATGAAAGAACTTTCTGGAAATGATCGTATCATAACAAGAGGACTTTATAAAGAACCAACAGAATTCAAACCTCAATTCAAAATGATATTAACTTGTAATGAACTTCCCGAAGTGCCAAGTGATGACGGTGGAACTTGGAGAAGAATCAGAGTTGTAGAGTTTACTTCAAGGTTTTGTGAAAATCCTCAAAAAAGTAACGAATTTGCTATGGATCTTGAATTATCAGACAAATTTGATAGATGGGCTGAACCATTCTTAAGTATGTTAATTGAGAGACATAAGGGGATTAACCCAAATTCAATTGCAGAACCTATGGAAGTAAGAATAGCAACTGAAAGTTACAAAAATAACAATGATGTTATTGGACAATTTATATCTGAGAAGATTATCATTGATAATGAAAATACTGATAATAAAATAGGTATTGCAAATCTTTATAATTATTTCAGACATTGGTGTATGGATAATGTTCCCAAGAATAAAAAACGTCCTGATAGAAATCAATTGAAGGCTTATTTTGAAAAAATGTTAGGTGCTTATCCTATAGATAATAAAGGTTGGAGAGGAATTCAATACAAACACGATGAGGAAGATGAATAAAAATTGTTAAGTTTTTGTAAAAAATGATCTTATCTTATTTTTTAATATTATTCAATTATGACAGACAATATTGATGATGAAAAAACTATATTGTATAAAAAAATCAATGATCTTGAAAAACAAATTATTGAAGAAAGGAATGAACATAAAGAAATCTACCATAAAATGCGTAAAAATCTCATTGATCTTTATGCGCAAAATTGCGATAAAGGAAATATCACATTTCAACTTTTCCATCTTCAAGAAGAGAATAAAAGACTACGAGAGGAAAACGAATATCTTAAAAGTAAATTATATTAGACTTTATCAGATTTAAAGCAATAAGTTGATTCCAAAAACAAATTTGAACCTCCTTTTATTTTGGAGGTTTTAATTTTTGAAACCAAAGAATTATATAATTTTATCATATTGTATCTTGTTTCAGGATTTTTATCTCTACATTTTTGAATTAAATTTTCAAAATATACTCTGTCTTCATAATCAATATTTTTTACTCTTCGATATAATTCTTCTAATATAAAAGATATTGCATATACATCACCTTTCAAAGCAATTTCTTGAGTAAAAACTTCATAAAATTGTTTTTTCTTATTTTTCTTCAAAAACTTTTGTAAATCTTCTGAAATATAATGATTTTCTAAAAGATAATTTGTATATTCTTCAAAAGCTGAAGCATCTTTCAAATGTATATTTCTTGATATATATTTATCTGCCAATTTGAATTCACTTGGGTATCCTGAATGATTTTCTAAAGTATATTCTCCATTGAAGATATCTTTTGCACGAACCATAAGACCAAAATCTATAAGTGATATTTTTCTTTTTTTAATTACTACATTATCTTTTTTAATATCCCAATGTAAATATCCTAATTTAGACAATACAAGCATTCCTCTGATAAATTTGGTAAATAAAATCAATAAATCCTTATATTTAAGATCAAATGGTTTATATAAATCGATTCCACCATATTCATATACTATTTGATAATAATTCTGATATAGACGATGATTTAGACATGAGGTTAATTTAGAATTGCATTTAATTATTTGATAGGGGATTTTCGAAGCACTTTTCATTTCTGTTGTAAAAGTATGTTTTGGATCAATTTTATTGATTAATTTCGCAATTTTCAATTCTTTATAAAAACTTTTCTCTTTTTTGAAAACCTTACCAATATCTTTTGATTTGCTTATTTTTGATGAAGTATTTTCATATACTTTATCATTAGTTTGTATTGATGGTATTACAACACATCCATAAACACCACTACCTAAAAATTTGAATGATTGACATTGTTTTTCATAAATTCTCTTTTCTACAATTGGGTGTATAGTTCCATCTTCTGGTTTTTTTTTGCATCTTCTAGAATCAAAATTAAAAAAATGTGTATTTTTACATTTTGATTTACATTTACTATCTTTCCACCTACATCTCAATGATTTGATACAATCTATTTTTTTTTTCACACTACACGATTTCATATAGATTGTTTCTACTTTATAAATATAAAAAAAACTATATATTAGAAAATATGAAATATGATATTGTTATTATAGGGGGTGGTCCATCTGGATTAGCATTTGCACACTATTGTTCTTTAATAGGTGTTAAAATATTACTTATAGAGAAAAACTATAATATAGGCGGGTGTCATACAGTGTATAGAAATGATAGAAATTTATTTTCAGAACATTCTCCAAGAGTTTATTCCTCTGCTTATTTAAATTTTAAGAATATTTTGACTGATATCGGTTTAAATTTTGAAGATTCTTTTACTTTATCAAAACATCAATCATTTGATTTAATGAAAGAATCTGTCTTTAAAGTTTTTAGTTTCTGGGAAATTATTGATTTATCATTAAATATTATAACTTATCTCATTTATCCAGATCACGGAAAAAATATTACAGTTGCACAATATTCTTCCAAATTTTCAAATGATGCACAAAAGGTCCTTGACACCATTTGTAGAATGACAGATGGTTGTACATCTGAATCTATTTCTTTCAATACATTCTTAAAATATACCGATGATCAAATGTTATACAAATTATATATTCCAAATCGACCTAATGACGAATACTTATTTAAAAAATGGAACGATTATTTAGTGAACAAAAATGTTTCTATTATGACATCTTGTGTTGTACAAAAATTTCATTATTCTGATAATAAAATAAGTTCTGTTGATATTTTACATAATGGTGTTGAACAAACTTATTATGCTGATAATTTTATATTAGCTATACCTCCTATAAATCTTATTTCGATTTTAAAACAAACAAATATAGTCAATGCATTTGGAAATATTGAAAAATTAGAGGAAAAGGCTTTGAACACTGAATATATAAATTATATATCAATGACCTTTCATTGGAACAAAAAATTAGATATTAAAGATCAATATGTATTTCCGTCAACAGAATGGGGTATTTTTAATAAAATTATGAGTAAATATATGAAATTTAATGAAATTGAATCTAAAACAGTTATAAGTGTTGCTGTTTCTTTACCGAATAATAAAAGTACTAGATTAAACAAAACTGCACACGAGTGTAATAAAGAAGAATTAATTACAGAAGTATTTAATCAATTAAAAGATGAAATACCTGAATTAACTGAAGATTATATAGCAATTCTTGAACCAGGTACAATATGGGATAAAAATAAACATATTTGGAGGATGAATGGATCAGGATATGTTGCAAATATAAATACATCTCCATTAGAATTTGAAAGTGTGTTATTTGAAAATTTGTACAATTTAGGTACACATAATGGGAAAAGTTCATATAACCCAACAACATTCGAATCTGCTGTATCAAATGCGAATGTTTTGAGTTGTAAACTATTTCCTATTCTCAAAAACAAAATAAGGTTTGTAAAACCTACTACTCTCAGAAAGCTATTTATGTGGTTATGTTTTATAGTGTTTTTATTGTTATTTATTTATACGATGTTATAAAAAGAGTACATTTCATTATTTATTTTAAATTTTCATGATGATTTATAATTTTTGAAGATTTTCATGTGAAATGTACTCATTATAAAAGAATAACCTTATTTAAAGATATATGAAAATACAAAAAGAAATTATTATAAATAATCAAAAATGTCTTGATATGTACACAAAAATATTTCAAGACAATGATAATGTAATGTTATCCTCGGCTCTTGATATCAAAAATTATCATCAAGGTGAATTGAATCAAAATAAAAGAATTGATATAGTAGATATATATTTTGCAGATTTACCAGAGTCAATCTCGAATTATTTTTTAAATGGTGAGAAAATCATTAAAATTAAATGTAAACATTATTTTGAAATTTTTGAGGATGATATGATAAAAATAAAAACCAAATATACACCAATAAATAACATTATAATGAAAGTATTAAATAAATTAAGAGTTATCAAAGTAAAAAACCTCGTTACTTTTCAACAAGTCGGGGAAGAATGTAAAGTAAATATCGAAACTAAAATTTCATCTTATGTAGGATCCCCATTAAAAGAAACAATTGAAAATTATTGTTATCAAGTTTGCAATATAACAATTGATAAAAGTTTTGATTATTTTGTTAATTCTAATATTTAAAAATTATTTTGTTAATATAGATTAATTAAAATGGGTTTTGACGATATTTATTCAAAATCTGAATGTGAAAAATGGGTTAATGATAAAGGGGTCAAGAATCCTAAATCAAATATGAAAATAGATCCAAACAATACAAAAAAAACATCAAAGAATGTCATGATTTCAGATCAATGTTTTGATAATTTTGGTATAATCAGAAATGATAATCCTTATAAACCAAATGAGAAGAAACAAAAAAAGATAACAAAAAAGAAACAAACTAATATGAAAAGAAGGAGTGGTGTTAATTACTTAAATCAAAATAACAAAATTAAGATAGATAAATATGTGACTTTTGATTTTTATGAATTGAGAGGATGGTGGCAAGAGGGTGTTATGAAAAAAGATGAAAATATTCATTTGATAAATCCTTTAACAAACAGAAAAATTTTAGAAAATAGTACGATATATAATGCCTTATTACAACAATCTGATATTTTTTGTTTAATACCAATTAATTTACAATTTTTAGAAAATGAAGGATATCTATCAATTGAATCTGTTGAAATATTGAAAATATTACGAAAAAATGTTCAAAATGAAAACTGGACATCAATTACTTTAATGCAGAAATTTCCATATTTACACAGAGAAGACTTTATTCAAAAAATATTTCGCGAAAATCAATATAATAAATATATATATCGTTACAATATCAAAGAAAGAATTAAAAAGAATTTCACAGAAGGTTCATTAGTTCATTTAGAAAGTCTTGAAAATAATTCAATTTCTCAAGACACAAAAGAAATATCAAGTATTTGTTCTGAAAAGTTCAAAACTATTGATAACAAATATAAAATATTACGAAATAAATTAATAAAAACTTGTACAAACTATCAAAATATGACAAACTTATCTGATAATCAAATAATAAATATGTTTCAAAAATTCAAACCAGAACCAATATATCGCTATGATATTATTAATGTAACAAATTTTCCATCATTAATATCATTATTTTACAATTGTATAAAAGATAAATCTTTTGGTGGAAAAATATTTGATGATAAAATTAAAGTAGATAATTATGAATTATATAATGAAATATTATTTGAAAAATCCATAGTACAAGATTATGGTGGTGTAAGTAATCAAATGATAACAAATATTTCAAGAGAATTATTTGATTTACAAGTATTTATAAGACCACGTGATTGTTCTAAATATTGCTTCAATCCAGAATTTGTATTTACACCAGAACATATATCACATTTGACAAAAATGAACAATTTTTTTGAGAAGGATATAGACAAAAAACAGAAATTCAATGAATTTATATCAAGAAATGATGAAGAAGTTTATAAAATATTTTATAAATTTATAGGACAAGTATTGTCTTTTTTTATAATTAAAAAATATAAATTACCTCATCATTTATCATCATATATATTAAATATTTTTAAATATAAATATGATACAATGAAAGATCAAGAACATGTATTTTATATCTCTAATGATTTTCCTGAAATTACAAAGGTATATTTAGATCTTATGAAGTCTGAAAATATAACAAAATTAAACGATATCGATATGTACTATAATGAACAATATAAAATACAATATGATAAGGATGATGGTGATAAAATAACTGTAAACAATATAGATAAATATATTGTTGATTTAGCTAAACATTTAAATATTCATAATACAATCCCTGTTTTCAAAAATCAAAATCTCAATATAGATTTTGAAAATTATCATAAATGTTTTTCAGATGGAATCGATAAAATTTTAAGAAGACTTTTTCAATATAAGAATGCTTCTCTTGATTTGATTGATAAAATATTGACAAAGGAAGAGATAACCAATGAAATTTTAAGTAAATTATCAGACAATATTTTTCAATATATGACTATAGATGATGTTAATTATATAAGATATATTCAAGTTTATCATTCATATATCAATAATATATTTTTCAAAGAAAATCGTTTCAAATCACAAGATGATAGAGATAAATTTATAAAGAGTCTTTTACAGTTTTGGACAGGAATAGATTTTTACAAACCAGAAATTAAATATAATTTAACTATTTTAACAAGATCAAAAAAATTAGATATTGATAATCGTCGATTACCTATCTCACATACATGTTTTAATCAAATTGAAATAGAAATATATGAAACAGAAGATGAATTTTTCAATAAATTAAGTAAAGCTATTAACTATACAAAGAATACTTTTACATTAGCAGGTGGTAAGAAAAATTGAAAAAAATGATATAAACTATTTATAAGAAGGTGATATAAATGACTACGAAAAAGAAAGTTCAATTCGATGATTATCAAAAAACAATAGCAAATCTTGACAAAGCTAAAATTTCTAAACCAATAATGACAAAATATGAATTTAATCAAGTAATTAGTTTAAGAACGAATCAATTATCTTTAGGTGGGGAACCCTTTATTAAAATAGAAGATACAATCAAAACAAATATGGATTTTCGAAAAATAGCACTTGAAGAAATGAGACAAGGAAAATTACCATATATTATCAAAAGACAATTACCAAATGGAAAATCTGAATATTTCAGATTGAGTGATTTGAATATTGTAGCCATTCAGCATATGATGCGTTAAAAAAATAAAAGTATTCTTTAGAATGAAACATTTTTATTATATCTTTTTTACTCTTATAATAATTCTTATATTTAGTATATATTTCTTCAGGAAAGGGGAACCAATCAAAGATAATATTATTTTTTTAGATCAAAATGAAATATCTCGATTTTTGACAGAAGATAGTGATAAATATATTTCTAATTTAAGTAAAGCTGATTTATATGCTAGAAAAGTATCTTCTCCTGAAGAATATAAAAATATTGTTAAAAAATGTGGTGTGAATCTCACTACTGAAGAAAAAACAAAAATAATAAAATGTTGTGAAAGGGCTGATGATTTTTTAAAAAATCACATGTATCATCATTTTTCTTGTGAACCTATTTCTAGATTAAAATGGAAAATAGCTTGTACGCAAAATTATAAAGAATATGAATATGAAAATGGATTTCCACATACAAGAAATGATGTTATATTTTTATCTAGAAGAAATATTAATAAATTTATAGCAATATCTGAAAATGATGACAATTTAACAAACACATTAGTTCACGAAAAAATTCATATATATCAAAAACAGTATCCTATAGAAATGAAAGAATTATTGAATCAATTAGGATATACAAAATGTGATATACAAATTGAAAATAGAAGAGCAAATCCTGATATAGATGATGTAATATATTATGATCCTGTAAGTAAAGAATGTATGTATTTTTCATATACATCAAGTACACCAAAAAATATTAATGATGTCAAGCAATCAAATGATATAACAGAACATCCTTATGAAAAAATGGCATATGAAATTGCCAAATCATTTATTGATATAAATATAAAAAAATATAAATATATATAAATATAATCGATATAATAAAAAATATGCAGAACTTGGTTGAAAACATTTTGTCACAGTGTCCTGAAAATATATCTAAAGAAGATGTTCTGTTACTGATTGAGAAGCACAAATCCAATTCTGTGGATATATTGTCTGAAGTTTGGGAAATTAAAGAAAAAGAAGAAAAACAAAAAAAACATCAAAAACACGATTGGGATAATATAAGAGAAATATGTCAAGAATACGAATCAGAAATGGAATCCTTTATGAGTTCTAAAAAGACTTAAAGCTGATACCTTATAGTAAAATAAAAATATGGAAAATGAAGAATATATTTTTAATATAAAGACTGTTCAAGCACCTATTTTCAAACAAGTAGTGGATGCTTTAAAAGATATATTGACAGATGTCAATCTTGAAATAGATAATACTGGTATCAAGATTGTTGCAATGGACAATACAAATATTGTTCTCATTCATTTAAAAATGAATTCAGATCAATTTGAAGAGTTTTTTTGTGAGAAAAAGACACATGTTGGTATATGTATGTTAAAATTTCATATGTTAATCAAAACAATAAATACGAATGATCTTCTTATTCTGTATATGAAAAAGAATGATCCTGGAAATTTGGGAATAAAAATAATGAATAATGAAAAAAATGTTGAAACAAATTACAAACTAGCAACACTAGATATTGATGTTCTTAATATAGAAATTCCACCTGTAGATTTCCATACAATTATCACTATGCCATCCACATATCTTCAAAAAATAATCAGAGATATGCATAATCTTGCTGAATATATTGAAATAAGAAATATAGAAAATCAGTTATTTCTTAGTTGTAAAGGAGACTTTTGTTCACAAGAAACTATTTTGGGAACAGAAAAATCAAATAATATTATAATAAATAAAACAAATGATGTTGAATCTAGAGAAATAATACAAGGAGTATTTAGCTTGAAATATCTATCAATTTTCACAAAATGTACAAATTTATGTTCAAATGTGGAAATTTATCTCAAAAATTCATATCCAATTATACTAAAATATAGTATCGCTTCATTGGGTGAAATTAAATTATGTCTTTCACAACAAGAATTCTAATTATTTCTTTTTATATATTTTAATGTCTTTATGTGACAAATAACGCATTAATTTTGTCAGATATGTATTTTGAATAACAGTTATAGCATCTGAAAATAATTTATTTATATATGGAATGATACATTCTTGAACTAGTTCCTTACCCAATAATGTTTCTGACATTTTTATTAAACTCTCATTGATTTGTAATTTTTCATCTTCATAAATATTATTCAAAATACTGTTATTTTCAGTATTTAAAATAAGATCATCGTCAACATTTGTATTTACATTTACAAATCTTTTAATAGAATGAATGGTTATTTTGCTTACATCATTCTTATTTTTCATCATTTTGACATAAAGAATTAATTTTGCCGACCCTACAATGGTATAAATAAATTCTGGTTTTGTCAATATAGATGTATATTTTAAAATTATACATTCATCATCGTGTTTTATTACTTCGTGTGTGGTAGAAAAAATAATATCTATATGACCCAGATGTTTTTCAAGCATATTTGTCATTTCTTCAGGAATTTTAATATGTTTTAACTCATCTATATCATCAAGTTCTTTAACATTATAAAGTCTGTCAAACACCATTTTTTTACCATCATGATATTTTTTAATACTTTCTTTATCTTTCATTGAAAAAAGATTTTTTATAAATTTTTTTGAACATACATTTTGATACAATGTATCTAAAGATGTTTCAACAATAATAGACATAAAAATATTTCATATATATTTCTTATATGTTTTAATTTTCATTATAATGGTTTTTATATAACATAGTAGAAAACTTTGGAACATTGATATTGTAATTATCACTTGATGAATATTTATTTTCTTTCAACCATAATCGAATAATATAATAACTCTTTTTCGGACAAATTGAAATACCATTTATATTGAGTGAAAATTCATTATTTTTTCCCATAGTTTCACCAAGACATTTCGAACAAGTTTCAAAAAATTTGTCCTTCATTTCTGATTTTGATATTTTGAATGAAATACAACCTCCGTTTTTATTATATTCATCTTCCCATCTTGGTGTTATATGTTCTCTCATTATAAAAAACATACCGTGTTGAAATATGTCAATATATGTTTGAAATAAAGTGACAAAATCTTCAACAGAATTTATTTGTGTTATCTTATGATAACTCTTTAAATCCCAATTAAAATCTAATGGATCGTGAAAATATACACACCAAACATCGTTTAAATATATCATGGTGTTTATAATAAAAGTAAATATTCTTATATGACTTATCTAATTTGAATCACTTGATACATATCCAAAATCTATATATGAATCATTTTCATATTCGATACTTTTTTTATTTGAAGTAACATTAATATTATTATAAATATGTAGTATAATATGTGATAATTTCTCTTCATTGATTAAACATTGAACTTGATCCGAATTGTATTTATGTATTATATCAACCTTATCTGATTGATACTCTCTTTTCGAAACAACAACTATATCTCCAACTTCAATAACAATTCTTGTATTGAATTTCCGTAAGGAACCTCTTATAATTCCAATTGCTTCAATTCCAGAATTTGTTATAAGACTTACATTACAATTTCCTAAAAGTTTTTTTACATATGCATATTCTGTATTCTCATTATCTACATTGAAGTTATCAACTTTTATATGATGAAATTTTTGATGTTTTTTTTTACCACGAATACTTGCTTGATACATTACCTTTACAATTTCTAAAGTCTGATTATTCTTATATAAATTTTATATTTAGTTGTATGAAAAAAGAGTACATTTCTTCAATTTTTTGAAAAAAGTTTTAAAGTTTATAATAATATCATAATTTACAATGAAATGTACTCTTTTCAAAAATATGTCATAAATATAATGAAAATAACACAAACCAAGTTTATGACAGTTACACATCTTGAAGATCTTCAACTATTATTTCATTAGATGGTTGAGTTTCTTTTTTTTGTTGCAAAAATCTTTTCAATTTTTGAATTTTTGAATATTTATTCATATTATCTATTTTAGGGTTAGACTTATCATCCTTTAATATATTCTTAATACCACTAGAATTCTCATATTTATTTATCGCAACCTGTTTGTCAATGTCTATTTTTCGCATTTCAAATTCAAAAAATGCTTTGTATCTGTTGAATTTTATGATTTCGTCATTTCTTAGATATTGCAAGACATTAACTGATTTTATAGCATCATCATATTCATTAATCTTTTCAGTTATTGTTTGTATCTCCTCTTCTTCTAATACATCTAATGCTAATAAATTCAAAACTTTTTGATATTTTTTATTATATTTATCTCTATATGAAATCAAAATAGCTTGACTATCTTTTAATTGTTCTAATATTTCTCTGTAGTTTCTGAATCTTATTATACTACTTGATATTGTAATAATTGTACCTATGAACAATATCACCAAATTCATTATAAATGATATGGTTTCTATACTTACAGTTGGTTGTTGTTTGGCAATATAATCAACAATACTTAATCGCAATGCTTCTAATAATGTTGCAATTGAAGAAAGAACAAGTACAACAAGGGATATACTATTATATTTTTTATAGATTTTATCATAAGCAGCTGTTATGATAAATATTTTATCGTTTACTTTTTCCTTCTCATTTGTTATATTATTTAATAAGCCTATAACAGATTCATATTGTTGGTTATGTTCTATATTTTTTAAAAGTTTTTCAGTTATGAATTCGTTTTTTAAGAGATGATGGAGACTATCACCTTGTTCTGTTGACATTTATCTATTTTTATCTTATATTTTTATTCACTGAATGGATTATATGTTGTGTCTCTTTTTTTATTTTGTTTTTCCGATGGTATGTTTGTATCAATTGAAATCAAACTCAATAAAGTATTTATTGTATCATTACCCGACTTTTCAAGAGCAGATAACATATCTTTATTAAAATTATCTATATTTTTACAATGATTTTCTATATCATTTGAGATAGTTTTCAAAAAAGTATCCATCTAATATATATAAAGATTTTATTAGTTTATATAAGTGATAATTAATTTTACATCATTGTCATAATGATTATTGAAGAATATTTATCATACCATAAATCATACAGAGAAAAATATGGAGAGAAATGTATTGTTTTAATGCAAGTGGGAAGTTTTTTTGAATTATATTCAATTGAAGATGATATATCAAATTATATTTATAACATTGCTGATATATGTCACATTCAAATATCAAGAAAAAACAAATCAATTTCAGAAGTATCATTGAATAATCCACTTATGGCGGGATTCCCAATTTATACTATAAGTAAATTTACAAACATATTATTAAATCATAATTATACAATTGTTTTAGTCGAACAAGTAACAGATCCTCCAAATCCTCTTAGAAAAGTCACTGATATTTTAAGTCCAGGGATGAATATTAATGTTGATGATAAAAAAAGTAATTATATGCTTCTCTTATATTTTGAAATTATCAATAATTTACCAATTGTTGGAATATCAGGTATCGATGTATCAACTGGTAACTCATTTGTTTTCGAAGCAGGATCATCGAAATTTGATGTAGAGTTTTCTTATGACGAAGTTTTTCGAATTATTTCTACATATAATCCTTGTGAAGTAATTCTACTTTCTGATAAACAATATAATGATTATCATAAAACAAATATTTTGAAAAACATTAAATGTCATAATACACTTCTTCATGATGTTTGGGATAATTTTGAATATTTGACATTAATGAAAAATATGTTATATCAAAATGATATATTGCAAAAAGCCTTTCCAAATCATAATATGTTATCAGTTATTGAAAATCTCAATATTGAAAAATATCATCATGGTAGAATTGCTTTATGTTGTTTGTTACAGTTTGCGTATGAACATAATGTAAATATTGTAAAAAATCTCAATAAACCTATTATTTTAAATGATAATAAATATTTAAATATTGAGTTTAATAGTGCTTTACAATTAAACCTTATTAGTAATGATAAAAATGAAAAACCACTTATTGATATTTTGAATAAGTGTTGTACATCTTTTGGATCTCGATATTTTAAAGATATTTTATTGAATCCAATTATTAATATCGATATTCTCAATAATAGATATGATCAAATTGATTTTGTTTTAAATAACAAAAATTTTATTAAGATTATGAAACATTTGAAGGGAATTCTTGATATAGAAAGAATCAAAAGAAAAATGATATTAGAGAAGTTTAATCCACAAGATTGGATTGGTTTTCATACTTCGGTGGAAAATTGCATTTTTATTTTGGATAATTTCTATAATAAGTCTTCTATTGAATATCGAGAAATGATAGATTATTATCGTAACATACTTGATTTCAATGAGATTTCTAAATATAATTTAAATGATATTAAAGGAAATATTTTTAAAGTAGGCATTTATGAAAATATAGATGAACTTGTTCTTGAATTTCAAGCATATTATAATAAAATCAAAACTTTTTCTAATAAAATAAATTCAATTGACGATGGTGATAATACTTTATGTAAATTGGATTATAGTGATAAAGATGGTTTTCATATTTCAATGACAAAAAAGAGGTTTGATTATGCTAAACAAAAAAATAATGATTTTATGATTGATTTCACAATCAAGTCTCAAATTGCAAACAATGTTAGAATTATCAATAAAGACATATTAAATTCATCTATAGAAATGGACAGAATCCAAAATGTTATTATCAATCAGGTTAGGAAATATTATCAAGATTTTGTGAAAACTTTTGTTCATAAATATAGTAATATAATCGATAATTTGATAATTGAAATTTGTAAAATAGATGTAGCATGTTCAAATGCTTATAATGCATATTATTATAGATATTATAGACCTAAAATTCAACAAACAGAATCGTCTTTTATTAATGCAAAATATGTAAGACATCCAATTATTGAGAGAATAAATGATAATATTGAATATATTGGCAATGATGTAAATTTAAACTGTGATAAAAATGGAATGCTTTTATATGGAATCAATTCTTCTGGTAAAAGCAGTTATATGAAATCAATTGGAATAAATATTGTAATGGCTCAAGCTGGAATGTTTGTAGCATCACATGATTTTACTTTTAATCCATATTATCATTTATTTACAAGAATTTCTGGTATGGATAATATTTATAAAGGATTAAGTAGTTTTACAGTTGAAATGTCTGAATTGCGTAATATTATGCAAAGATGTGATCATAATAGTATTGTTTTAGGTGATGAAATTTGCAATGGAACTGAAATAATTTCAGCACTTTCAATAGTATCAAGTTCAATTGATACTTTGATTAAGAAAAAAACAGCTTTTATTTTCGCAACACATCTTCATGATTTAATCAAAATCAAAACTGTCAACCAATATGTAAATAAAAGCATATCAATTAAACATATTCATATATCATTTGAAGAAAATGGGGTGATTAAATATGAAAGAATTCTCAAAGATGGTAAAGGAATCGATACATATGGTTTAGAAGTTTGTAAATCTCTTGATATGCCCAATGATTTTATGAAAATTGCAGAAAATGTTAGAAAAGAGATTGATGGTTTAGATAATATGATGTTAAAACCAACAAAATCCAAATATAATAATAAACTTTTTTTAAATGAATGTAAAATTTGTGGTGAAAAAGCAAGTGATACACACCATATAGAATATCAGTCGAAAAGTGACGAAAATGGAAATTTTAAAAATTTCCATCAAAATATTAAACATAATCTTGTCGCTCTTTGTAAATCTTGTCATAAAAAAGAACATAATGGTGAAATTTCTATAAAAGGATTTGAAGAAACTTCAAATGGATTAACTCTTAATTATACGGAAAAATCTTTTCATACAGATACTGTATTTAATTCAATTCAAGATGAAGACATTAATAAAATTAAGCAATACATTAAAAAAGGCAAATTACATTGGTTTTTTCGTAAAAATAAAACAAACTCATTTCAAGAATGTAGCAATATTGAAAAAATACAGAAAAAAATAAGACAATTGACTGGAAAAATCATTGATGTTGAAAAAATTGAACATCTTGTCTTTGACCCAATGTATTAAGTAAATAACTCAATCTTGGATTTAATATGTATGTAAAATAGATATCTTCTATTTTGTCCAGGGTGTTTCTCAAAATTATCATTAATTCGTGAAAAAACATTGTCCATAAACTGAAGTTTGTCAAATATAAAGCATCGTCTTCTAAAACATAAAAAATTTCTTTTTTAATATCATTGAGTATTTTTATAACTTTTAATTTTGTATGTGTAACAGTCATTTATTTTTCATCAAATGTTACCTTTATATAGGACTAATTAAAATATTACATATTTTTAAAGAATAATGACTAATCTTTATTCCCAAATTTTGGAATCAATGAAAAATAAAGAGTGTTTGTTTTATCTCAAAAGTTCCTTTTTAAAATTTAGTTTACATATAATGTTAATAACATTATTTATCTTATTTATTATTACTTTAGCATATATTTTCAGATTTGAAAATTTACGAAATTTAATAAAAGAAAAAAGATTTTATGAAGACATTTACATTATATCAAATGATTTCTTTCATTCCAATACTGTTTATTATAATGTTTATATTTTTATACAAATATGTTTTTGGAGTTTTTATCTTCTCATTTATATTTATATATACATTATCTCAAAAAAAAATGTTAACCAACAAGCATTGATACATCAATACATATCGTCGAGATTAATTATTTATTGTTGTTTGATTTTATTCGTTTCCAGTTTATTTACATATTTAGATAATTCGAACCCGGATTATAACATCGGGAAGTTAAAAGAAGAATTCAATGAACATATTCGTAAATTTGTAGAGAGTTATATCTTTACAAATCCAACATATAAAGCAAATCTCCAATCTAATCAAATTCCAAAAACTGGTGATAATGATAAGACCGCTATAAATGCAACCGCATTCCTGATATTCAAGAAATTAGGAAATAATTATATTTATTATCAAAAACTTTCAGATATATCATGGGTCAATGTTATTGATTATGATACAAATACTCTATTTGATACATCGACTATAAAAGAGTATGATCTACCTCAAGAAGTGATAGACAAAGTCAAAAGTAATGAAAAAGGCATAAATGAATTGATAATTAAGATTAAAAATGCAACTAATATAACTTCATCAAAACAATTTTATGCATTGATAATACAAATGATTGTTTTTATGTTGATAGCATTTGATTTGTTTCATAAGAAAAAATAATATATAAAAATAGATTAAAATGAAGAGTGAGAAACAACCCAGATATCCTTTATTAAAAAAAGTTAACATATTTGCCATTTTTCAGTCAGTAATTAATTTGTTTATTTATGGATTGGGTAAATATGGTTCATATGCATTAGTACTTATAATTGCCTTTTTATCATTTATCAATTTTATTATAATAGTGTTTACGATTTTTTGGTATAATCTTAAGCATGATAAAGATACAATTATAAAAGAGACTTTAAAATATAAGTATTTAGAATATGTTAAATTCATTCATTGCAAAAGAAAAGGTGAAAGCAGTCCAAAAAGTGGTGATGTAAATGGAGATGAAGAAAAAATTTGTGATAATACTGATATAAACGAACCGTTGTCCTTTCTTATTTTTGCAATAAATTCACTAATTGGTTTATTAATATATTTATATATAATCTTGACAATCGGATTAATATTTTCAGCAATTATTTTATATACCATTCCAATCATTAAAATATTTATCGAAGATGTTGATTTTGATGATGAAAAACTAACACCAGAATATGTAAAATCTTTATTTACTGCTGATATGTTTATAGGAATCATCATTGCAATTATTTTACAATTTGTTCATAAATCATTATATTCTTCAAATATTCACCCAATTTTAAAAAATATACAGGAATACCACGACAGCTTTGACAAAGATATATATGATATAAAGAATAAAATATTCAATATAATTGATGATGACAAAAAAAATGAAGGCTTTGATTTCATTAAGAATTTGTTTGATGAGTACAATCGGGAAAATACAAAAGATATTATCGATAAAATCAAACTTCAAGGAGATATTAACCAAAATGATAAAAATATAGAAGCAGAAAAAATAGATAAAAATAAAATTATATTATATTTTATTCTCTATAAACACTTGTATGATGAAATTCCAGATACGGTAAAAAACAAAAAACCAGATTTATTAACATATTTTTTCGGAAAAAAAGAATCATCATATATCTCATTTTTCGTAGATGATAGAGGAATAAAACTTATTGATCCATCAATATATAAAGAATATTCAGAAGTAACTGATGAAATTAAAAAAGAAATTGATGGAATTAATTTCAAATTAAGACAAATTCCAGAATTCGGAAATATTTCAGCTAATTTCATTACATATTCTTTTATTGTATTTGTAGTTTCAGTGGTAAGTTTTATCTTTCACACTAATGTAATGTTTGCAAATGTTACAGATGAAGAAAAAGAAAAAATTCAAAATATTAGAAACAAATTTAGTAATTATTTACAAAGACTTCGTAACCCAGATGAATAAAAAGATAAGAATTGGATATGATAATCTGATTAAAAATTCTTGAGTATCTGAAAGAGAATTTTCAGATAAATATTTTGATAAATAATAATTTATGACTTTGTCCAATGCTATCGCAAGAAGAATTACTAATGAAAAAATTCCAAGTTTAATAACTTCATTTCTTTTAAAAACCATTCTATCCCAGAAAGAATAAGATGGTGTATATTGTCTTCTTGATTGTACAGGTTGAGTTTGTTGCATTTGTTGCATTTGTTGCATCATAGGTTGTACAGATTGTTGAACATTTTGCTGTTGATTTATTGGAGGTTGTATAGAATTTGCATATTCAGGTTGAGAACCAAATTCTTGTTTTTCGTCTTGGTACATTTGCTGATCATTGTCTGAAATTCCACCATATACTTGATCTAATTCAGCCATTTATATATTGTACTATATTATATAGCTATATTTTTTATCTTCTTTTTATTTAAAGAAGAAATGGTAAAAATAAATTATTTTTATATAACAAGTCTTATCTCGATAATTTCATTTTTTGTATTGATAGGTTCGTTTAAAAAAAGCAAAAAGATCGTTGAAAAGTTTTCTTTGAATATTCTTACAGATGAAGAAAAATCATTTATCAACGAATTAAAAAATACTGAATACTCAAAAATTTTGGATCTTGTAAAAAACAAAAACATGACCAAATCAAAAATTGACAAACTTATTAAAAAATTATCAGAAGAAAAAGATAAAATCGAACCAGTGTATGAAGTTCCTGATAAAACCTATTTATAAATCATCATCTGAAGAATCTTCATACGAGCTGTCATCTTCATAAACTGTTTCTATTTTTGATCTTAAATATTCAAGTTGTTTGTCATTGTTGATTTCTCGTTTCACAGTTTCATACGCAGTTTGGTTATTTTTATTTGATATTCCCGGTGGACTATATTCTAATTCGCGTTTTTTATAGATTTCCAAATTATCTCTTGATAAGTCTTCTTCATCTTCATCCGAATCACCTTCTTTATCTTCTTGTTTATACATATATTCAATAAAATTTGGATTATATTCAGGATTTAATATAGAATTTGTAACTGTATTACAATATTGGGGTTCATAATAATAAATAGCAAATGTCAAATTGTGATTGACTCCTTTGAAATCATATAATTCACCGTCATTTGTTTCAAATCTGAATGTTAATTTTGCTAATTTTCCAATCGGATGAAATTCGCGCAACGGAACTTTCATAAATGTGGTTTTTTCATCATTATATCCATAACTGTTGATTCTTATTTTTGCAAGTCCTAAGCTGTATTTTGAATATGATAATGATCTATATAAATGTTCTTCTATTTCCGGACATTTTAATATAAGATATTTAAATCCAAGTAAATACATCATACCAGGTGAATTTATTCTATATGTTCCATCATCTTGTTTAAAACTGAAAAATAGTTTTTCACAACCTGGTAATTTATTCATAGGTTGAAAAGCATAATTTATTTTATTTTTTTCATTATCAATTGTGTGTAAATCGAAACCTAAAACTTCTGCAATTGTAGATTGTTGCATATCCAAAATAAAAGATTTTGATGATAAAAAATATATACGATTTGTCAAATCAATTGGGGTACTATAGGAAATGATATTTAAATCATATTCTTGTAATAAAGTTCTTATTTTCTCAATTAAGGTTTTTGAAGTATAATCACCTGGTGCTATTTGAATTATTTGAAAATTTGATTTGTCATATGAATATTGTCCATTTTCATTGAGAATCGGTTCCAATGTATCATCTTCATTTTCTAAAATTTGGAAAAAAAGCTTATTATTATTATCATCGATATTATACATTGTCTTTGGTATACTTGCATCTAATAGTTCCATACCAATCACATATTTAAAAGGTGTTTGAAATTCAATAGAATATTCGGATGGATAAGGATAAATTCTTCTATCTCTGCTACTACTATCAACTAAAAATGTATAAGATTGTCGAATACTTTGTTTTTTAAGATAATTTATATCTTCTATAGACATTATAGAGTGTGTATATAGATATTCTTAAATGTATCGTTTACTTATTATAACGTTTTTATTTATACTTATTCTATCGTTTATAATGTTTTTTTCTTATAAAGAAAATTTTTCAAATACTGAATTACATGTAAAAACTAGACCTTGTGAAATATTTTTAACGGATGATCCTCAACAATGTAAAATGCTATATCAAACTTTTAAATTAGGAAAAATACAATTGAATATTTTGAGAAACAAGCTTCAAAAAGAAGAGTTTTATAGCCATCTCATTGAATATATTGATAATATTTTGAAATTTAAAGATTTGAATTCTTGTAGTATCAAATTAGACGATATTTCTGAAGTCCATAGTAAAGATGAAACAATTTACGAAAGACAAAATATTGATGTCAAAAAATATGACAAAAAATCATTAGAAGGTTATTGTTTTTTTGATTCGAAATCTTCTGAGGAAATTTTAGATAAATATAGTAATATTATTGATACAGATTCTATTGAAACCATCAATCATCTTGTTGATATCAATAATAAAGATATAACTAAATATGATATATTTAAAATCAAAAAAGACCAATTACAAATTTGTCATAATAAAGATATTGATATACCTGATAAATCCACATTTCTCAAAATTTCTTGTGATTATATTGATGATGAAATTAAAATTATCAATATTAGTATTGTAGGATTTGATAAAAATAGTAATAAAATGGAATATTTATCTGATGAAAATGTGATGAAAAAATTTAATAAACGATATACATCATTGTTATATAAAAATAATTCAATTATTAAAGAATTTATTAATATGAAATCTGCTGTATATAAAATAGTATTCAATAATTGTAATCAAATAGATGATTTTGGTGTTTCTATGATTACAATAAATTTGAAGGATCTTAATATGGAAAATAAATTAGTATCTCCATTTATCAAATTCACAGAAGATGTTGAAAAAAAAGAGGAATCGGATGAGAAAAAAGAACGAAAAAAAAAAGAGGATATCAAAACTGAAATTAGAAACTCTGAAATAAGTAGATTATTGAATAATACTATCAAAAAAGCAGAGGAAGAACTTCTCAACATTCAAAATAAATATATTGAATATGATATTTTATCAAAAAAAGACCAAGAAAATGATGAAAATAATTTTCAAAAAGACAAAACATTGAAATTATCGAATTTAGAATTAGACGAAAAGAAGAGAGAATTTTTGGAAATTCAAAAAAATGCATTAAATGCAAAAATGAATATTATAAATGATACAATTAAATTAGACTTTTTAAAAGATAGATCAACTGGTATAAAACTTCCTTTTTGGAAATATTCTCATTTATTTTCAAACGATGATTGTATATATATAAATTTCTAACCAAATAAAGTCATTCTCAATGATTTATTAGTTTTATCAATATCAATGATTGGAATTTTATTATTTCCAATGATAAATGATGTGATAAAGTTTGGATTTAAATTATAATTTTTCAAAAATTTCTCATTATTTAATAACAATATTGTCTTAAATATAATATAACAATATGCATTAGTTTCTTCATACCATTCATTGGTTCCTTGTAAACTTTTTAATTTATTGCTTTGTTTTATCGAGTGATCTTTCTCCAGATTCAAAATGATTTGATAAGGTATTTGAGTTTCAAATGACAGGAAATTTGAGTGAAATATTGTTGCAAAAAACTCAACAACAGCTTCGTTTGGTAATAGTTTTGTTTTGTTAGAAATATTAAAACATTGTTTCAATCTTCTTATATTATTTTCATTATATTCATCGATATGAATCATATTACAATGGTGTAATATTTCGTGTAAAACTGTTTTGGATAACTCTTCTTCACGAAATATAAATATTTTTTCAGATTTTGAGAAGGTAAAACCTCCATTAATATTCTTACAACACATAATCTCATTTTTGAGAGGTAAATACCTTTTTTCAGGATATAACACTATATGAATGTCGAAATTTTTTTGCATATCAAAGTATTTTGTAAGTGTTATACAATTTCTCAAAACACTATATAATTTTGTGGATGGGATATTGATATTATCAAGATAATATATATGTAATGTTATATTATGTGATTTGAGAAATAAATATTTATTACAAGATACAACAAAATCCTTTACTATATTCCAACAAAAATATGAATTATTATAAAAATATGCAATATCATCTGAGACTTTTTGATTATAATATTTTTGTTGTATATCACTTAGATCTATTTTTTGATAAATAGTTTTTAATTTTTTATTATCAATCATTTTGATAATCAAAAAACGATTGAGCTTCTCTAATTACTATCAATATAAAAGAATTATTCTTCAATTTGTAACTTGCATCAATCATTTTTTCAGACATCATTTTAGCATGTATTTCATCATTTATATTATCACATTTTTGAGATTCTTTGTACCAATGTAAAGATCTTGTTACAAAAAGATCAGAAATAATCGTCTTTATATCAAATTTCATTTTTTCGTTTTTTTTATCATTCTTCCAAATATTGTCATTATAGTCATAATAAGTCCATTGTTTATCTCCAATATATTTATATTTATCTTTAAACACTTTATGTACAATAAGAGATACATCATAATGTGTTAAGTTATAATTGCATTTATCAATATAATCATTAATATCATTAATCATAATGAAAAAAACAATACTTAATTTATAAATAGATTAATTTTTTATATTGATAATTGTAGAGTATATATGAATTCATTTGATATATTAGATGTTTATTTCAATGATCATAAATATCCATTTACAGGACATCATATCGATAGTTTTCGCAAACTTATAAAAACATATATTCCTGAAATTATCAAATCTTATAATCCTATTACAATGATTAAATACGACGATTTGAATAACATTAGAATGAAAACTGATATTTATATTGGGGGTAAAAATGGAGATGAGATTTTTATAGACAGACCAATAACATATGAAGATGGTGATGCTAAATTAATTACACCAAATGATGCGAGATTGAAAAATCTGACATATGAAAGTAATATGTATGCAAATATTCTTGTAGAAATAACTGATGTTGATAATAATATAATTCAAAAGAATTTCAAAAGAGTTGCATTTGGAAGTATCCCAATAATGCTTCATAGTGATATTTGTATGTTAAATAGTCAAGGTTATGAAGTATTAAGAAAACTAGGAGAATGTATATATGATACTGGTGGATATTTTATTATTGATGGTAAAGAAAAAGTAATTATATCACAAGAACGTATAACAACTAATAGATTATTTATAAGTAAATTGAAAGAAGATGATCAATATAGTCATAAAGCTATGATAAGATGTACAGCAGAATCTGGTGAAAATATGTTATCTCCGAAAACCGTACAATTTATGGTTGTTAAAGATAGAAAAAACATAACATTAAATAATGAAATTGAAGATGAAGAAAATGATGAGAAAAAACATATTATTAAATCACCTGGTAGAATATTGGTAAGTCTACCGTCTATTAATACAAATATTCCACTTGTATTATTTTTTAGAGCATTGGGAATTGAAAGTGATAAAGATATATATGAAGCAATATTTGGAGTGAATAATAGTGAAATTGAAAATAAGTTTTTTCAAACTTTTATCAGACCTTCTATTGTAGATAATGATTTTGCAATATATACACAAGATAAGGCAATTGAATACTTGAAGTCTCTTGTTAAATATCAATCAATAGATCAAGTAAAATATATTTTGACAATGGATGTATTTCCAAATATTCCTCATTTTAAAAATAAGGGGAAATATTTAGGTTATTTAATAAAGCAAATTTTCAATACTGTTAAGGATGTATCGCCTCCGAGTGATAGGGATAGTTATGTTTATAAAAGGGTTGATATAAGTGGTTATTTACTAGCCGAATTATTTCACGAATCTTATGCAAAATTAAGTAAATTTATCAGAGATAAAATGGATAGTATGTATCATTATGGAAGTTGGAATCAAAAACAAGATTATAATGATTTTATAACCGAACAAAATATATACAAAATTATTCCACATCTATTAATTGCTGAAACTTTTACAAAGTCTCTGAAAGGAATGTGGGGATTAGCAAGTAGTGAAGATCCTGAATTAGGGAAAGTTCAAGATTTATCCAGAATTAGTTATATTGGATATTTATCACATCTTCGAAGAGTTAATATGCCACTTGATAGGAGTATTAAAATAACTAGTCCTCATAAATTACATTGTAATCAATATGGTATAATGTGTCCATTTGAAACTCCTGATGGAGCATCTGTTGGATATCTTAAAAATCTTGCATTTTTAACAAAAATAGCAGCAGGAACAGGTGTTCAAAATATCAAAGATTGTTTAATTGACTTATCTGTTATACCTATTGAAGATTATTTAAGTCCTTATGATAAAAATCTTGGAAAGGTTTTTATAAATGGATCACTTTATGCTATTACAAGAACTCCCCATATTCTATGTAGAACTTTGAAATTATATCGTCGTAATAATCTTATTAATATATTAACATCAATATCTTGGAATATTAAAGATAATGAAATAAGAATATTAACAGAAGCTGGAAGACCATCGAGACCTCTTATTATAGCTGGTAAATCTATTGAAAAATCTTCAAATTGGTTTGATCTCGTTGTTGGAAAAACTTTAAAAATGACGAATGAAGAAAAAAGTGATGAAATATATTATAAGGATCATTATATAAATCCAAGAACAATATTCAAAGGATTAACAGATAATGAAATCCTAGAAAAACTTGAAACAAATTCAGCTTCTATAGAATTTTTAGATGTTGAAGAATCTGATACTTGTTATATAGCGATGAATGAATCAGAATTGACGAATTTTCATACACATATTGAAATTCATCCTTCAACTATGATGAGTGTTGTTAGTGCCAATATTCCTTTTTCAAATCATAATCAATCTGCTAGAAATGTTTTTCACGCTGCTCAAAGTAAACAGGCTATTGGTACATATGCTACAAATTTTAATAATAGATTTGATACTATGTCATATGTTTTACATCATCCTCAAAAACCTATAATCAGTACACAACTATCACAATATACATGTAGTGATGATATACCAAATGGTTATAATGTAATAGTTGCTATTATGACATACACTGGATACAATCAAGAAGATAGTATTATTATTAATAAAAATAGTGTCGAACGAGGGTTATTTAATCTTTCATATTATAAATCAATTACAGCAACTGCAAAAGAAATTTCTCCAAATGAAAAAGTTATATTTGCCAATCCTATTGAATATAAAAACAAGGGTCTTAATGTAAAAGGTATTAAACATGCTAATTATAGTTTACTTGATGAAAATGGGTTCATAAAAGAACAATCTTATGTTCCTAAAGGACAAAAAGTTGTTATTGTTGGTATGTTAAATGTCAAAGAAATTTATAAAGAAGTTAAGAAAGGGGTTTTTATGGAATATGAAAAGGAATTTATATATACAGATGTGTCTATTACAACTGATAATACTTTATATGGTATTGTGAATAAGGTGTATTTTTCAGAAAAATCTATTGGAAACAATTCGTCTATTTGTAAAGTCAGATTTTTGAAAATAAGAAAGCCTGAATTTGGAGATAAACACGCATCAAGACATGGTCAAAAAGGTGTTATAGGTATGATTCTTTCTGAAGAAAATATGCCTTTTACTAAAGATGGCATTCGTCCAGATATTATAATAAATCCACACGCTATTCCTTCTAGAATGACTATTGGTCATTTAGTTGAATGTGTTTTTTCGAAATTATGTTGTTTAAACGGATCTATTGGAGACGGATCTGTTTTCATTAATTTTGAAGAAAACAAAATTTATAATAAATTGGAAAAATATGGTTTTAATAGTCACGGTAATGAAATTCTCTATAATGGTTTTAATGGACAACAGATTCATACTGAAATCTTTATTGGTCCGACTTTTTATTTTAGACTTAAACATATGGTTGATGATAAAATAAATTCAAGAGGTCTCGATAGAGACAAAAATGAATTACCTAAAGTTATGTTAACAAGACAGCCTACTTCAGGTAGAAGAAAGGGTGGTGGTTTGAGAATTGGTGAAATGGAAAGGGATAGTATTTTAAGTCACGGAACTTCATTATTTATCAAAGAAAGTATGATGGAAAGATCTGATTTATATCATTGGGCTGTATGTAAAAAATGTGGAGTCCAATGTATCTTTAATCCTTCTGCTAAAAATAGAATAATAAAATGTCAATTGTGTAATGACGATGATGTAGCTGTTATCAAAACACCTTATTCATTTAAATTATTTTCACAAGAACTTGAAAGTATGGGGGTATCAATGAAATTGAATACTGAAAATATTGATTTACCATATGAAAGAGGTATTGATAATTGTTTAAATGATGATGTATTTGACAATTATGATATGAATGTAATAAATGAAATTATTCCAGAAGAACCCGATTTTATGATAGGAGGGAATACTGAAATTGATGGTGGTGATATTAGTCGAGGTGAGATGAATGGTTGTGAGATAGTTGAAGGTGATATTAGTGGTGGAGAAATGGATGGTGACGAGATGGATGGTGGGGAATTAAATAGTGAAATGGATTGTGGCGAGATGGTTGAAGGTGATATTAGTGGTGGAGAAATGGATGGTGACGAGATGGATGGTGGGGAATTAAATAGTGAAATGGATGGTGGCGAGATGGATGGTGGTGAGATTGATGGTGGAGAAATGGATGGTAGTGAGATGGATGGCGGGGAATTAAATAGTGAAATGGATGGTAGCGAGATGGACGGTAGGGAATTAAATAGTGAAATGGATGGTGGTGAGATGGATGGTGGGGAATTAAATAGTGAAATGGACGGTGACGAGATGGATGGCGGGGAATTAAATAGTGAAATGGATTCTAATAATAAAAAAATTATTATAATTAACTAATATTTTTTTAGTTATTATCATTAGATACATATACAAATAAATTATGGATATTATTATGCCAATATTATTTCTCATATTTTTTGTAATAATTGTTTTAATTGTTGCATATCTTGTATATGATTATATGAATTATAAAGGCAATGTTGACAAATCAATCAAAATAGCGTCATCACAGATAAATCAAGAATTTGAAAAAGTTATTGAAAATGTTGATACATATTCTAGTAATATTGTTACAGTTGATGAAAAAATTCATAATTATGATAACTCTTTGAAAAAGTTTTTTAGTTTTAACGATGAAAATAATAATGTAATTACCAATGAAAAAATGTTTAATCACGCGTTTGATGGTATAATTCCAAATCTTGAATTGATATCTCAAGTTAATGCTATCAGTGGTTTAAGTATCAAAACATCAACTGAATTAATAAATGACAGAAACTTGAAAATATGTAATGATGCTGATAGTTGTGTGAATATGAATGTTAACACAAATGGATTTCAAATAACACCAAATAGTAAGGTAAACAATATTTCCATAAATGATAATGATAAATTCCCATTAGCTTCATTTGATTTGGCACATAAATCAATATATTTGGGAGGTGATAATGAAAATAATTCACCTCTTTATATTCAAAATGACGAAGTACATATTAAAAATGCAAAAATGTACAGAGGAAATTCTGGAGATTATTTAACCCCTACAGAAATTAATAATAAATTATCATTAGTTGATTCTCAAACAGATCAGCAACAAGCGATCAATATATTAACAAATCGTATAACAACTAACGAAAATAATATAACAAACATGAATAATAATTCAGTAATTGTTTATTATTCACTTCTTCATGTTATTTCTGATTCTAATAGAGAAATTGAAATTTTGTTTGTTATTAATAATAAAGTTAGTATATCAACTGGAAAAACTATTCAATTTCCTTTGAATAAATCAATAATTAGTCCTTATGTATTGACAACACCATTTGTGACAGAAAATGAATCTGATTATATAAAATTGAATAGCGATGACACTCAAAATATAACCATAGATGTTGAAAATACAGATGTAAATTATGTAATAAAACTGAATATAATTAATAATAATATACCTGCCAATAGTTTCATTGCATTTAAAAAGAAAATACAGTATACTGGAGATAATCCATATACCATTGTAAGAGATAAAAATTCAAGATCATCTGGTGTTATTACTGGTAATATCATTTCAACTATTATAAATTCTTAAAATTCAATAATGCACATCTTAAATGAAATTAAACACACTTTTTTAGTACATCTTAAATTAAACACACTTTTTTTTGTTTTTGATATATTTATATATTTTTAAGCATTATTTTGATATTTTTGGAAATTTTAATCCATGGCTTACTTTTTGTATTTTTGGGCTTACTTTTTGTTCATTTTACAAAACTATATATTTTTCATCTTTAATCAATATTAATCATCAGTATGCTTTAACTTGTTATAATTTTTTCAAAAAAATAAATTTAGTAATTTACACTTTTATATTTGTATACTACTTGCTTACTCATAACAACATTATATAAGGTTTAATTTTGAATATTTTAGAAGCTCGTGATTGTGAACTGTTTTTGCTCATTTTGACCCCCCCTCTCTACCCCCATTGTCTCCATGACTTATAGAAAAAGGTCTTTTTTTTCCGCTTTTTAATATGAAAATAAAAAAGAGTACATTTCTTAATAATTTTGTAAATTCATTATGGTTTTATAATTTTCATAGATTTTTAAAAGAAATGTACTCTTTTTTAATTTTGAACACATCTTATAACCTCTTTTATTTTTGATAGAACGGTATTATACTTCTCATTATCTGTTTTATTGTATATTATAAACAATTTATTTCGTATATGATCATATTTATCAGTATCTTTTATTTCATTTAATAATTTTATTTCATTGTTGTCACAATACATGAGAAGCACTTCTGTATTGTCTTTCATAAGATTGGTAGACAGTAGACCTATG
>Ga0222718_10000076_pt1 | contig 93168 bp, 69 predicted proteins | sample C33_27DmetaG_FD_165045 | JGI IMG/M metagenome (GOLD analysis project Ga0222718, IMG submission 165045) | Estuarine water microbial communities from San Francisco Bay, California, United States - C33_27D | ecosystem: Environmental > Aquatic > Marine > Unclassified | place: USA: California...
GATGCAATTGCAATATCACTAGTTTCAAACATTTGTTAATTTCCTTTATTACTATATCTGTTAATTATCTCAACCACAACAAAACTAAACGACATAATTTGCTAACAACACGCTATTCTCCGATGGAATAGAACTGGACGAAAAATATATATCACTTCCAGTCACAGAATAATCGTGAAAATTCAATTTTCCTGCAATTAATTGCAACTGACCATTCACAAAAACTGACATGTCATTCGTGTTAAAAGGTGTCTGATCAAAAGTAAAATGGGTATTCACACCATCAACAGACCCACTCAAAATTTCATTGTATATTGTGTTCCTTCCTGCATTAGAAGAACCAACCGAACCACTCTCAGCAACAACAACCGTTACTATATCATCAGCTTCTAAATCAAATCCAAATGTAATAGAACTTGAATTAGATAACGTAAAGTCAACAAAACCATTTGAAACATCATTTGATGTCCCAGAACGCATCAACTGTCCATTTATAAAAACATCAATATAACCTTTGTCATGACCACCTGTTACAAAATTAACTGGACTAACATCAAGTTCAGCACCTGCACTAACTGCAGAAGATATATCAAAAACATTCTTAAATCTAGCTCCACCCCCACCAGAGCTTGAACCAACAACCCCAGATGAGCCAGCATTTTCTAAAACAACCTGACGCAACATCTTTCCTGTGTAAGCAAAACACTTTGCAAACGCAGGAATCTTATTTGCATCATAATCCTGAATAAACAAGATTCCGTTATAATAATCCAAGTTCCAATCAATATTATCCAGCAACGGAATCTCATCACCTGGATTTCCTGACCCATCATCTTTAAAAAGCTGTACAATATACGGGTTTGGAATTGCTTGAGAAAAGTTTGGTGGTACAATCTGAATTCCACCCAATGTCTCATGAATAATCTTATTATTAACAAAATGCCCAGAACCAGCGTTAGGATTACTTGAAGATGCAACATAGTCATCTGGTAACCTTAACTTATAAGCATGAGGACCAGATGTCTGTAAAGATTCATTTGAGTCACTACCAGAACCACCACCTGAATCATTTGCATCATATGTTGTGCCGGTAATGACATCCAAATTAAATTGAATATATTCAACAGTATCAATTCCTCCTACACCTTGCATCAAGTAAAGCGTCTTAGAGGGATTATCAGGAACAGGCTCTCCAAAAATTGTATTAGCAGATAACTGAACCGCTGAACCGATTAATTCTTCACCATCAATCTTTAAGTTCGAGGTGTGAGCTTTACCTAAAAGTTTCTTTTGCGCAAAGTATGTAGCCGAAGTATTTGTTTTTCCTGCCATCTCTCTAACTCCAAACTACCTGAATTCGTGATAAGTGACCTGTCCAATCTTCAGAAGCCTGTATCCTTATCACAACATATTCACCTGCTGAAGATGCAGTTCCATCAATAGTAGCACCATTAAATGTGCATACATTCGTTGTCGGATTTCCTCCAACAGTTGCTGAAAGATTACCAGATAAACCACCATCACCTTCTTGAATGTTTCCACTCCCTGCTGAAGGTCGACCTGCATCTAAAAAGCCCGTCTTTCCGGGTATTTTAGCATCAACATATATGTTCTTATTTGCACCAATTGTACCCGCATAAAGCCCAGACCTCCCTACGATTGTCGCATCACCATACAACTTAATCGTAATATTTGGCTTGTCTGCTGTCGTGTTATTCTTAAACGCCCTATAAAACTCACGTGTGCCATTTGTCAAAGTACTGTAGTTTGGATTTCCATATGCAGATTGAATTGCTCCACCTTCTTGCACATTTCTAAAATCACCATTTTCATCTGCTTCAGAAGGTGATATCAATTGCTGCTTGAAATATAGCAAACCAGTTGAGTGATCTGCATAATTTACAGTATCGTCCATCGAGTATTCTGAATTCCACTCATTTGCAGTATCTGTTACATCAGATTGGGCACCATAAGAACCAGATACAAGTCTATAGGTCTCATCTAAGAAATATTCATTATAATGTATGTCGCTTGATAATCCTCCACTGTATCCTGAGAAAACCAAGAACTTAGACTTACTTACCAGCGGTGAGACAATATTTCCTTTTATCGGATGCATAATCTGCAATTCCATGCTTGCAGTGTGATTATCTGAAGGATAAGAAGTTCCCTGACTAAATCTCAAAGAAGATGTAACAAAAATAGGCAAAGTCTCAGGGCTTGAAACATCTGTCCTGAGGGGTGGTAAAGGAACAGAAGAGCGTAAAGTGTCAGATGATTGTACAATTCCAGAACCACTAACAATTAGTGTTCTTGGCTCCATGTTCACCCTATCTTTAATTAAAACTGCAGAAGTTACTCCTGAATATACTTTGTTATAAACGTTCTGAACCTCTCCTGTGAAGCTTCCTGAACATTGCGTGAAGTATTTGACACCACTCAAGTAATAATAAGAGTGACCTTCAAAGTTTGAGAGTGCAGAATTAACATGTGTTACAACTGATGAGTCTGTATCATTTACCCATTGCACATAGTTTGTCTCTCTTTCACCCCAACTACCTGAATGAATTACCCGAACATAATTTAAACCATCACGTTGATCACTTGTACCAACCTGATATCTCGCTGTTCGATATATCTCTGTCCAGTCAGGAACATTATTTTCTGAATATTTTCCTACATCCCACAATGATACAAAATAAAACCCTGTATCATCAGCATTTGTATAAGTTCCGTAACCACTTCCAGGATTACCCCTACCTATATTCTTTGCTATTTCTTCAATATCCAGCTCATAAACAATTACGTCATTAACCTCAAGAATTAAAACCCCTTCGTTTCCTTCTGAGAAAGCATTAGCAACATAATTTGGAGCAGCATTAGCAACATTAGGATTTAAAAGCCCAGAATGTGTAATTGTGCCATCAAAAACCCCTAAAACATTACCGTCTTTAGTATATGTGTCATTAACATCATATTCTGGTAAGTCTCCAATTGCAGAAACTGAAGTATAACCCGAAACTGGATTAGACGCGCCAAAAGAGAGTCTAATATCAGAAGAACGAGAATGAGCACCATCAATTTCAGTTAAATCAGGAACTGGATATAATATACCTTCTCCCGCACCAAATTCAACTTCAACCTCTCTTAACATTCCTGTCCAAGCTGCATCAGCTTCTATTTTTAAAACAATATAATCATCTGTTCCAATCTCAACTGTTCCAAAGCTATAGAAATTAGTTCTTGAACCTGATATTGTAGCATTATTGCTTGCAACATAACAACCTTCATAGTCATTAACAGTATTATATTCAAATGCTTTTGATATGTCTAACCAACCTGTTTGATTTGTACCGTTGTTTGGAAGCTTAACATAAATGCTAACACGATTGCCAGATAGAGCGTAATTTCCATTTGCAATTGCAAAAGAACCAACAAAAGTAATCTTAAAGTCTCTAACAGCTGCGCCTGTGTTCTGAAACTTTCGATAATATGTTCTTAAGCCCGTGGTTAAACCAGAATAATCAGGATTGCCATCAGGAGCATACAATATAGAACCATCGTCTGATGTATTTCTATAATCTCCACTCATATAATAAGTTGGGATTAACAAATTACCACCTAGAACTTGTAATCCGTCTGAGTGACCTGGCCAGTTATTTACATAAAAAGAAGCTGTTGTCATGTGAATAGCACTGTTCCATGCCGAATCAATGCTTATGACATCATTTTGACTGTTATAACTTCCTGAAACTATTCGATAATTCTCATGTCGAAATGTTTCTCTTAGATTTGTTGCATTATCTGGTAAGTTATAAAGTAAAAATCCGCCGCCGCTTGCTACAGTTAACGTAACCAAACCCTTCAAAGGATGTGTAAGTTCTGCGGTTGTTGAAAAGCTTTGATCAACCATCAGCTGATTAGAATCACCAACTGAAGTATTAACAGTTATTACTTTTGTCTCATCTTCAGAAGGTCCAATATCGTCAGGTGTAATAGTAGACGGAGCTGTTGCATTTGTTGATACAAAAGATATTGTATCACCATGAATATTTCGATAGAAGTTATTAACATCAAAAGAAATAGAAGCATCAAAATCAGATAAAAATTTAATTCCTGATACACTTACACCTTCTGTCACACTAATATTTGAAGTAGCATTAGAAATAGAAGGATTATCTGCATTAGAATCGTTTACCCACTCAATATAATTTGTAGTAGAGTTTGCAGACCCAACAGCATGAACTACTCTTACATAATTCCAGCCATCTCTTTGGTCTCCTGTTGCAACTCTATAATTTGCTGTTCGATGCTTAATAGTATTAAAAACAACACCATTCGAATCTATTGCATCACCCGTTGTGGAAATATTATAAAAACCAGAACCATTACTTCCTGTCGAAATCGCAGTTCCGCTTCCAGGAGACCCCGCACCTGTGAAACTAGACAGGTCTACAGAGTGCACCACTGAACCATTAATCTCTAACTTTAAAGTCCCCAGATTCCCGTTTCCGAATGCGTCAGCTGGGTAATTCGGTGATGCCGAGGCTACATCTTCATTAAGTTTACCCTCAATAACTTGAGTTCCGTCAAAAATACCACGTCTTAAGTTGTTATTATCACTTTGAATATCATAAACCTCATTGACATCAACAGCTGAAAAGCCACTTGTTGTGCCAACATTAGCATAACCAGATATCTCATTAGAAGAACCAAAAGATAACTTTTTCTCTATCCCGTTAGTATTTGTCGATATATCATCTAAAGAAGGTGCGGGTGCAGGAGCTAAGACAGATAAAATTTGATTTAACTTATCAATAGCATCTGCAACTGTTGTTGTTGGAGTAATATCAGAGAACAAACCATCTGCAAAAGAACCATCAGAAGGTGTGCCAACAGTAGAAGCAGCCCCACCGACTGCTTCAATTGTATAATCCCCGTTAGAACTAGAAGATATATTAACATTAGAACCCGCAATAATTCTGCCCGGTTTAAATAGTCCACCTACACCTGCGACCTGAATTGTTCCTACTGAACCCGAAGATTCAGTGACTCTAAATGCTGTCATACTTTAACTCTACTTTACACTAACTTAACTTAACGCTATTTTATAGCATAGCACAAATAAATAAAAACTATTTTATCTGATTCAACATCTCCTGAATATCTAAACCAGCACAATCAATCTTTTTACTTGTCAAATGATAATGACTCACAAATCCCTTAAAACGATTTGCAGCAGCTGCAGAAGAAACTTTCTTAAGAGTTTCGCCATTGTTATCTGTCGGACATTTATACTCAATTCCCATTGCCTCATGACATGCTTTCCACAAAGCTTTCAAAGCCTCTAGCTGCACGGGATAAAACCCTAAAAAGTCTTCCATTTTTGCACCATGAATTGTTTCACCAGAAAGTACGGGTCTCTCACCAAAACCTTTTTTCTTATACCAGTCTTGATACCTTGGATAATAAGCATTTGCTATCTCAACACCGACAGATGAATGATTCCATTTTCTACTACCAGCATGCCAAGCAGCATGATTTGTATCCATCAACTGATAAATGGTGCCGTCATTATCAATACAAAAGTGAACAGAAATACCTCTCTGCTTTAAAACCCTTGCACATGTTTTAGAATCCAAGCATACATCCCAATGATTTACAAACATGTTTACTTTTCTAGGCTCAAAATAAGAAGTATATCCTTCACTTAGTCTAAGACCATTTTCTTCGGTCCAAAGAACAACTTTGTCCCACTCAATAGGATGAAAAGAACCGTGATGCACAATATAAGCTTTGTCTTTTGCTTTAACATCTGCAGGAATGTATTCGTCTATCTTTGATTCTCTTTCATTGAAAATTCTTCTAAAAGTTGAAGGACCACAAAGACCATCAGCTTTTATACCCAGCTTCTTTTGCCACTTTGCAATTTCTTTAACTAATCTTTCATCAAATTCATCACAACCAAACCATGATGGGTCCCATCCAAGTTTTGCTGCTGAACCTTCGTTATAAAAAACTTTGTCCACACAAGTCTCCTGTTGTTATCTTTTGTTTCTTTGTCTCAGCATGTAAATGTATTTTTCATACTTGTTAGCTGATGCAGCAAGTAAATCATCAAACCCAATTGTTAACTCACCGTGATCTTCAAGATAATTGTATATGTTTTCAAGCATTCCTAAGTGCATCATCATAACATCTAAAGCAATACTTGCTATTTCGTCACTAGAACGATTTGATGGGCTCTCCAAATCAGACAACACTTTGTTTGCCAAACCTGAAACATAAACTGGATCAGCAAACAATTCATTGTCAAAAAGTCCAATTGCCTTTTCAACCAGATTATCAAATTCTTCTGATAATGCTTCATAAATCTCACCATAAAGATGAATATGATCACCTGAAAAACTTTGATATTTTGTCACATGATGTGCAGCTTGAAACCACATTTCAACTGCCTTGGTACAACCAATATAACTTAAAATATAATCGTTCATTATAAAAACCTCTCATATAACTATTCAGCACAAACAAAAAAAGCGCCTTGCGGCGCTTTTAATCATTACATTATAAAGTGATTACGAGAAATTAATGTCAACTTTCACATCAACAGTCATCTTTGGCAATCTAAGATGATTAGCCAAACCTAACTCATATGCCTCGTCAGCTTCAATAAACCAGTCAGCCCGTCCTTTTTCTTGAACTTTGTCCCAGAAGAACTCATCAGGATGACCAATGTTCCTTGCCATCATTTTATAAACTTTCTTATTAAGACGCTCAGCTTCTTCAACTGAAGATTTCATTTCTTCAATTTTTCCTAGTGCGCCACCTGAAACATCATGAATCATCAGTGTGGCATCTTTGTCCATGTAGCGTAAACCTTCATCACCAAAGGTAAATAGAATAGCTCCACAACTCATTGCTTTGCCTTCAATAATTGTAGCAATTGGCAACTCTGAAGAATTAATCGATCCAATCATTGACATTAGACTGTAAACTTGACCACCATAAGAATCAATAATAATAGGAATTACTTTTTGTCCCGTGTTGTGTGCTGCTGCAATTTTATTAGCAAATTCTTTTGCGCTATCTTCTGTGAACTCATTAACCCTTATTATGATTGGCGAATTTTTAAGCTCAAGTTCTTTAATTTTGCTGTCTGTGTTAAATTTCCAAATCATATATTTCCTTTTGCTTGTTTTGGTTACCTATTATATTATATTTATTTCTTTAAAGCTTTACATGAAAAACGGGCTTGCAAAAATGCAAGCCCATAAAATTATTCAGCATTGATTAAGCAATTATCCACACTTACCATCTCCACAAGCTGTGCACGTAACACAACCTTCTTGATATATCAAACTATCTTCTGCACCACAGCTTGAACAATCCTTGTCGCTTGCAGAAGTTCCATCAACAATATAATTCTTCAAACATCGAGCAATAACCTTAGAAAAGCTAAATAAATCTGCTTCCTTATCTTTTTGCATCTGCTCAACCAAAAATTGAACTGGAACACCATGACGCAAAGAAGTTGAAATAACTCGTGTATAACCTGCATGATTTGGATTGTCAAATACACTTACAACATCCTTAACTGTTAGCGCATCATCACCCTCACCGATTGTTAAGTCATATTTGCTATTTTGAGTCTTGAAAACACGCTTTGATAACAATCCACTTTTATGTTTTCTTGGAATCTCAATCTGCTGAGCTTCTCCACCGATAACTTCGTAAGGTTTTCCATCAAGCAAACCTACCAAGACAATCCATTTTTGACCTTTAACTGACGTATGATGGATATCACAATCAAGAATTTCAGGTCTTTTTGGTGCATGCCTTTCTGCAAAAGTTGTTTTTTCTTCTTTCTTTTCATCAGCAGAAATAAGAACACCAGAGCGAGAACCATCACGATATACTGTGATTCCCTTGCAGCCTGTTTCCCAGCCCTTCATATATACTTGCTTCACAGTTTCTACATCAATATCAGCGGGTAAATTTGTAGTATTACTTATTGCATGACACACCCACTTTTGAGCAGCAGCTTGTAAATCAACTTTTGAAACCCAATTGATTTCATTAGCAGTTGCTCCCGCATATGGACTATTGCAAACAGCAGCATCAACCTCAAGATCATTATATTGTGCATGATTCATCCAATCTTTAAAAGAGTGATGATATACATTAAACTCTGTCCACTTGTCGCCCAAGTCGTCTACAAACATAACTTCTTCATCACCTTGAACTTTCTTACGACGCTTATAATAAAGCATAAAAGCTGGCTCAATACCAGAAGTTGTTTGTGTTAGACAAGAAACAGAACCTGCTGGAGCTGTTGTTGTATTAGCAATATTTCTACGACCATGCTTTTGATAATCACCCTTTACATCATCAGGCAACTCACTTAACACTTTCTGAATAAACTCATGATTACTTTCTTTTTCAATATCCCAAATAGGAAATGAGCCTCGCTCTTTCGCCAAATTAATCGACTCTGTATATGAAGATACAGACAAAGTCTTATAAATGTCTTCAGTTACTCTGACGGAAGTCTTTGAACCGTAAGTGACACCTAACATTGCCAATGCGTCACCAAGACCTGTTATGCCCAGACCTGTCCTGCGCCCTTTTAAAGCTATATCTTTGACATTCTCCCAAAGTTTTCTTTCATAGAATTTAACATCAACAGGCTCTGGGTCGTTTGAAACTTTTTGCAGAATCTTATCAACCTGTTCAATTTCAAGGTCAATCATATCATCCATAAGACGTTGAGCTTTTCTAGCAATTTCATTAAACTTGGGAAAATCAAATTTAGCATTATTTGTCCAGGGATTTGAAACAAAGGATGTTAAATTGACCAACATTAAACGGCACGAGTCATAAGGTGATAAAATAATTTCACCGCAAGGATTCGTTGATACAGAACCAAAACCAACATCTTTGTAAGCATCTGAAGGAGTCATTCTTGTTGCAGTATCCCAAAATAGAACTCCTGGTTCTGCAGAAGCATGTGCACCTTCAATCAACGCATCCCAAACATCTCGAGCAAGCACTTCATCTTCGACTTCGGGAACGCCGCCGCCTTCAGCTATGCTTTCAACAGGCCAGCGAAGCTGATAATGATCACCATGCTTGACAGCATTCATGAACTCATCAGTTACACGAACTGAAATGTTAGCGCCTGTTACCCTGGTTAAGTCACGTTTGATTTTAATAAAGTCCATTACTTGAGGATGATGGACTGAAATGGTTAACATTAAAGCACCACGACGGCCACCTTGTGCAACTTCTCTACAAGTATTAGAGAATCTATCCATAAACACTTCAATGCCGTCTGTTGTCTTAGCAGCATTTGCTGTGTTTAAACCCTTAGGTCGAATGGTAGAAATATCAAAACCAATCCCACCACGACGCTTAGCGATTTGTGCCAAGTCTTGGTCTGTCTTTAAGATGCCTGCATAGCTGTCATGAGGAGCTTCAACTACAAAACAGTTAGATAATGATTGAATTTTTGATTCATTTCCAATTCCGCTCATCGGAGAACCTTGCGGAACTACAAAACGGAATCCCTGAAATAAACCATAAATTTCTCTCCAATCCATTGGGTTTTCGTATTTTTGTTCAATACGGGCAAATTCTTTTGCCAGTCTTTTGTGCATATCATCTGGAGTTAATTCCAAATAGTTTCCACTACTATCTTGTAAAGCATATTTATTAATAAAAACACTGGTTGCTAACTCATCTCCGCCAAAATATTCTAATGATGCTTCATATACTTGTTGGTAGTTATACATTTTTTCTCCTATTTACCGGTTATTTCTTTCCATTTAGATTTTAGCATATCTTTGGTTCCGCGATGGTTTGTTTCAACAACATCAACTGCTGACAAAGCATTGGGATCATCAATAATACTGATTTTAGATTTAGCCGTGTCAATGCGGATTGGGAAGAGTAATCCGTCACGACCTGCACGATTTTTTGCAACAAAGAGTCTTCCTGCACCGGTAGATTTTTCGAGTTGCTTGCGGGATAAAGATACCACAACATCTGCAATCATAGCCTTTCCATAAGCTTCAGACATGTTTTCTAAACCAACAACTTGTTTATCAGAGGCTTCACGATTAGCCTGTGATGCGGTCCAGATAGGTAACTTAAATTCCATTGCAAGATTTCTTAACTCCTCGTAAATTAATTTTAACTCATGTCGCAAAGAGTCGTAAGCTCTTGTTGACCGCATAATATCTGCATAATCTATCACAATTAGACTTGGAATAAAATCCTTCATCCTAAGTTTTTCAAGATGATTTCTAATTGTAACAACAGATGCAGAACCTGTCGGGTATTCCTTAATTATTAAGCGACCAAATTCATTTTCCTCATATGTCTTCAAAACCTCTTCTTTTCTGTCATAAACATCTGAAGAAGGAATATCACATAGGTGACTGTCATATCTTACACCTACAGCTGTTTCAGTCAACTCAAAAGTGTAGTGCAAAACATTTTTGCCTCTTTTTAAAGCCTCAGCACCCATACTAACCAAAAAGTGAGATTTACCAACACCAGTAGGGGCAATAACAATACCAATTTCACCACGTGCCAGACCACCATTTAAAACGTCTTTTTGGTCTAATTGTTGAATACCTGTTGGACAGGTTATACGGGTAATTTTAGTAAATCGTGCTTCATAATCTTCAAAGAAATCATGTCCAATCGTTGACTTAGCACCTTTTGAAACTGCATCTTTCATAATGCTTAAAACAGATTCATAGTTTTCAGCTGCAATTGCTTTTACAGATTCTTCAAGTGCTTGCTTTAAAACTTGCTTTTTACAGAAATCTAAAGTCTTGTCTCTTACATAGCCAATATCTCCGAGGTTAGGAGAAGATTTAATTCTTGTTAAGAACTCAATTACTTGCTCACGTAAGATTTCATCATCGCCAGTAGTTAGTTCGTCTCTGATAATCGAAACTAAAAGTTGTAGTGTTGGAAAGTTCTTGTATTTTCCATAAAAACCAAAAAATCTATCACAAAGATATTGGAGGTATTTGACATCAAAATAAGAAGGTGTCATAACTTCAATCATTTGAGCTGCCCAATTATGGTCAGTCATCATTGCTTGAAAGATTTTTTCTTGGAATTGCTTTCCATACTTTGAAAAGTGGGGTTCAGCCATGGCTGATTCTTTGTACATGTTCATTTATTTTCCTGATAAACGTTTGAAGACAAAATTAGACTGAATTAAGTCTATTTGGGTTATTGAATTTTGTTTCAATATTTTGTGTGCATTTATATTATTACATGTTTTATTTGGGTTTTCAACTTTTTCATTAATTTTATTTACTTGTGTGTGTGACAAATTATTAACATCCAGGTGAACCAACTTCCAGTTTCTTCTAATTAGTTTTTCTGATGCAAGAACTGATTCAATCATTTTTAACTTTTTAGTCTTTTTCAATTCTCTCACATCATCAAAGAATTCATCAATTAAATAATCATCTTCAGAAGAAAACTTTGTAAATCTTTTTGACAGCTTTTTATAACCAACACCATCAACTCCAGGTATGTTATCTGACCGGTCACCAGATATAGATTTTGCCAAACAAAAATTATTTGGATGCACCTGAAACTTTTCAAGGACAAAATCTGTCCGAACGAATTTTTTTAGTGTTGGACTCCATATAATCGTTAACGGATCAATTAGCTGATAAAAGTCATAATCAGAAGAAACAATTATTTTTGGCTCATCTCTTAGCTTGTATTTTGAAATGTAACCAATTGCATCATCTGCTTCAGCATCCTCAACATAGATTTGAGTTATGGGAAAACAATCCAAGATGTCAATAATTGTTTTTAATTGATAGTTTCTGTTTTTAACAGAGTCTGGTATTAAATCTGACTCATAATATCGATTTAACTTTTGTGGTCTTCTGCTTGCTTTGTAATCGCTATACAAATCTCTTTTTCTTTTTGACCCACCACCTTCCCAAAAAACAATCACACTTGACGGATTACATCTATCTACTAGTCTTGTTAGATTATTAATAAAACCTACAACACCGCCAATTTGCTCACCATTATCTGACATAGCAGGGTGAGCAACATAATGGCGTGTAAATAGATTTAATCCGTCAATTAAAAGATGACGTCTAGTCATCTAAACCCAACTCATCTGCAAGTGCTCTCATTTCTTCATATGACTCAGGATTAATATCCACAGATTCAGAATCTCCCATTACTTTAGTCATTGCAGCATCTAAAAGCAAGTCAATGTAATTAGAATATTCTGGGCTTCTCATAATATCTCCAAACTCTGCTTTTCTAAATTTCTTTTCAACAATAAGTTCTCCAGTCTCTCTATCAACAACAGTTAATTCTTTCCATCCTCCAGTCCCAGAAACTGTTATAATATATTGCTCTGTAACAGCTTCGCCATGTTTTCTTAAGATATCAAAGACTTGTTCGTGCTCAACAATACCTTTTCCAAAATGGATTTCAAAATCAACTTTTCTAAAGGGTGGCGCTACTTTATTTTTTACTGTTTTTGCCCATACATTAATACCAACTACATCATCACCATCTTTGATAGGTTGACCAGCACCAAGTTTAATACGAATAGAACTATGAAAAGGAATAGCCTTACCACCAGGTGTAGTATCAGGGTCTCCATACATCACACCAATCTTTGTTCGAATCTGATTTAAAATAACAAATAATGAATTTGTCTGTCCAATCAAACCCGTAATCTTTCTCATTCCCTTTGAAATAGCACGGGCTTGAAGACCAATTGATTCCTTATCGTAGTCACCCAACAACTCAGCTTTTGGAGATGATGCCGCAACACTATCCCAGATAATCGTAATTGGTACATCCTTATCAAGTGCTTTAGCTTTTAATATTGTTTTTTCTGCAATGTCTAAAACCTCTTCAGTACAGTGTGTGTCAACGTAAACGAAGCGTTTTGAAACATCTACTCCTAGATTTCCTAGGTTCTCAACTGAGGTAGCATTTTCAGTGTCAATATAAACAACAATCCCTCCCATTTCTTGGGTGCTTCGTGCAATCTGTGTAGCAATATGTGATTTACCAATCGAGGGAGGTCCGAACATTTCTACAATTCTTCCCTCTGGAAAACCACCACCTTTTTTATTAGCACAAATGTAATCTAATAATTTACTTCCAGTGCTAACCCATCGTTTGACATGAGTAGGACTTTCATCTTCTGCTAAATTATATGCTACACGTGAACCGTGGTCTTTGTTGAGTGACTTAATCAAGTCTTTTGTAAAATCGTCATCTTTAATAACTTTTCTTGGCATGCAAACTCCTTTTTATGTTCTTAAGGATTATACAAAAAAAAGGGAGCTTTTTCAAGCTCCCCTAAAACTTTGTTTTTATTTTAAGTTTTTAGTCCATCAAATCTGCAAAAGCGTCATCTAGACTGTCATAAGATTTTTCATCTGATGACTTAGAAGAATTACTTGACGTTGTAGTTGAGGTTTTTGATGTTCCCCACTCTTTGTCATCTTCTTCATCATCCCCAGCTAACCAGTCGTTTACAATTTTGCTTAACTCATCGTAAGTTTTGCAAGTGTAAATCTTATTAAGGTCTGGGATGTTTGTTAACCATTCCTTAGCTTGACTTTTATCATTTGACAGTTTAGTTGATTTACCACGTGGTAGAACTTCTGTGGTTGCCCACTGTTGTCCAGGATTCTTAGTGCTAACAACTTTAATATCACGTCCTTCAAGTGGATCAGTAATATCGCCGTAATCTTCATCCAGCATCATGCCAAGCAGCTTTTGATATACCAGTTTACCAAAACCCCAAATTTGCACACCTTTGTCTTCTTCACCGCGAACAATCACAGCTGCATAGCATCGCATCTTTGGATAAAGCTTTTTAGCCATCTCGTAAGATTCCTTTGTTCCTTCATCACGAAGCTTGTTAATCAACTCTTGAATTGGGTCTTTTTGTCCAAACTGAGCTGGTGCAAGTAGACCGCGCTGACCAGGGATGTTGTAGTAAAATTGCAGTTCCTTAAAAGGTTGCCCATCATTGTCAGGAAAAGAAAGTAGACGAACAGTATGTTCTTCACCCTCTGTTGGTTTCCACATAACATTAGTTGATTTTACGTTTCCGCTTAGTCGTTCAAGTTTACGCTTAATAGCATCAAAATCGATAGCCATATATTTTTACTCCTGTTTAATGTTTAATTTGCAATTTTTAATGTTTAATGTTTAATTGCTATAGCATTATAACATAAGGGTAGAAATATTACAAGTTTGACAAAACTTTTTTTATTTTTTATATGGGTAATATTTTGATTTATCACCGCCGTAAGTGGTTTTAAAGAAATCACGCTTCTGCTTTAACTTCTTGCGTGTTGTAAATGAACCATCTGCTTCTCTTCCCAGTGGAACTGCAACACCACCAGCTGCTCCTGCACCACTAAACTCATCAATTTTATCTTCATCTTCTTCTTCGATATCTTCATCAACAAGTTTTTCCATTGTTTCCAATATCTTAAACATCCCGTCTTTAAAAACACGTAATTCACAAATCTTTGCATTTGCTTCATACGGATCTTCTTCGTTTAATTCTTCGAATTGATATCCTGATTCTTCAAAATAATCAACAGGAAAACCAGCAGACATTTTAGAATTATAAGTAGAAGCAGCTGAGTCTCTTGGTGAACCATTATACCCGTGCTGTATTGATTTTCTTTGCTTTACATAAGCTGAATCATAGGGTGAGTCACCTACACCCAGTCTTATTTCTCTTATTAAATCTTTAAACTTCATAACGATATTAAATATCGTTCTAAATCTCTTTTATCTCAACGGGAATCTGTATTCCTTCTATCCCAAGTTTTGCTATTTTCTTTATTTCTTCTACATGTTCTTTTTCACAAGAAAACAAGAGCGCATCATGAATAACAGCATGGCCCTTGATTTGTTTGTTATCATTTAAAAAATTAAGAAAAGAAAGACAACAAAAATCAACAGCAGAAGACTGAATATAATAATTGACAACATTTGAATCGCTAAAAATCGGCCTTCCAAAGTAATTCTCAATAAAACCCTTTTCTTGGAATTCAGAATTCAATTTTTCTGTTAACTCATTAAAAGATAAGTAATCTTTCAAAGCTTCAATCTCGCCGCTAGATAGGCCAGAAAGCTTTTTTATTGTTGAACTAGAAGCACCATATAGGCAAGATATCACAGCCTGCTTAAACTTGGTTCTGCTTATGTTAGGATTAATCTCCAAGACGTCTTTGACATGTTGATAAACGTCTTTTACATCTTCATCAATTAATCCCATCGTCATTAAATAAAAGTAGGGTTCACATGACTTGAAATCTACCTCTAACAAAACATTGTCAAAGTTAGGCTTTAAAAACTTCCTATCAGTTTTTTTCATTGTCAGATAGTTTATGCCTTCTTTTATTGATAAACGACCTGTGATGCTATCATGCTTGTATTTTGGAACATCTTGCCACTCACCTTCAAAGAAAAGATTATCTAATCTTTTAAACAATTGTAATCTTTTCGGGAATGTCTCAAAGAAATATCTTGTGATAAATGAATTATTATTGTCTGATAACTCACTCCTTAGATAGTCAAGATATGACTTTTTTTGTTTTCTTGTTAAAAAGTGTTCCCAATTAACTTCTTTTGCATTTAAAGGTTCTAAAACTTTTGAATAGTATGATGATAGACTTTTTATCGTGTCTTTTCTGCATATGCTTCTAATCTTATTTAGAGAGTTAATGTTTATTTTTATTTCTGCAGAATTATTGACAATAATATTTCTTCCAACAAAGTTATACTCTGGAGTTATTTCATAATTTAGTTTCAAAGCAACACCTTTTTTATTTTAAAATACTACTCTGCGACTAATTTTTCAATAGCTTTTGAAATATCTCCTCTTAAGTTTTTAACCATACCTTGATTTTGAAGCTTTAAATCGCAGCTTGTTGTGAAAGAGCCAGGAGATATTGTGTGTGTAACGCTGTTCACCATGTATACATTATCCAGGTCTGTGTTTGTGCCTAGATCGACATATATTTGATTACCCATTGCTATAAAAGGTATGCCTAACATTTCAACCTTTAAATTTGCAGGAAACACTGTTACTTCTGAGTCTGAAGCATTTCCCCTTTCTCCCTTGGTTGTTCTCCCTTCTCTTCTTGCAACCTCAGCATCAATAGCAAAAGCTTGCGCAATACTGTCTCCAGTCGTACTATTTACAGATAAACTTCTAATAACACTATTATAAGCTCCATACGTTATGCTTGGAAACTGTCTTTTTACATAAGCTTTTAAATCTTGTGCAGAAAGGTTTGCAACAGATATTCTTGATGAAGAAGATTCACCAGGAATGTTTGTTTTTAAATCTTTCTCTAAGCTAACCCCGTTACCTTTACCATCAACAACAGATTCACCAGCAGTCTTAACACCTAAATTGTCAATCATATCTGAAACTAGTTGCGCTTTTGCGCTTGTTGTTACGTTTGTATCAAAAACATGAATCCTTAGTATTTTTGAAGAATCATAATAACCAGATCCGGATCCACTTAAATCTTCACCATTTAAAAAGTTAGATATCTTTCCTAGTGTGTTTTGTTCATTTCCACCACTTTTTAATATTGGATTTGGATTGATGGCTGGCAGAGTCTCAAATTTAGCAGTTATAAAAGGTTTAACAACAGAGTTGACATCAACCTTAGGTAATCCATCGTTGGTATATAGTTTAGAAATTGTATCTGCACGATTTTCTTGTATTACCTTATTATAATATCTTTGTGCAATTGCATCTTTTTGACTGTCATCTAGATTTTTTTCTTCTAAAGTTTCTCCAAGCTCACCATTATAATCATCTAATGCAGTTTGAAAATCTGAACTAATCTTATCTAGTAAGGCTTTTCTGGTTAAATCATCTGATATTACAGCAGATTGTGTAACTAAATTAGAACTTTCGCCCTCATCAAACCCTATGACATCTTCGCCATAATAAAGAGAATTATCAGATAAAACCAAATCAGCAAAAAAGTCTACAATTGAACTTGCAGTAAAATTAGCATTAAAAGTATTTTCATCAATATTTCTTAATTTTTCAAAAGCGTTAGCAACAAGAGCTTTTGAGAGAGGTAGACTGGCTGTTGTATGAATTCTTGCTCCTCCCGCTTTATTGTTAATTGGATAAAAAATCATTTGAACTTCTGAAAACTGTCCCGTTGATAACATTGGTGCGCCAACAAAGCTACACATAAGCGAACCCAATGATATTCTTTCTGACCCTGCTTCTTGATCTTTTAAGGATTCAATGTTTCTCACATGACTTACAGGAAAATCAGGACTTTGAGAAAGTCCCTGATCTTCTCTTTTCTTAATGTCACTCTCTCTTCTTTCAGCACGAGGTGTTCTAAAATAATCAGGAACTTCTTCTAAGATTAGATTTGCCAATTTTTCTTGAATCTCATTAAAATTATTCCTAGAAACTGAAGTGTTATTAAAACGAGAAAGAAGCTTTTTCAATCCTTCTTTTGGTATTGAACTTATTGTACCTTGTGTACTTGGAATCAAAGCACTCTGATTAATTTCATCATCATCAATACCAAACATGTTGAAAACTTTTTTAACAATATCAGAAGATGTAGCAGTACCGCTTCGTGTCAGACTTAAAAACTCTCTTAATTGAATAGCATCAACAGCTGCATAACCAGAACTAGCACTGCTTCTTAACACGCGCAAGGGTTGATGTATTTTTGGAATATCTATTTCAACACTTTCATTTTCAAAGGACTCTTTTGATTTCTTTATAACATCATCAATTGCTGAAACAATTTGATTACTAACTAGAGAAAGAGGAGCTAGTCTTCCGCAGCTAGCAGGAACTACATTCTTTTCAACATAACCAAATGCTGATAGTTTTAAATTTATTGTTGCTCCAGACCCATCAAGAGATACATCACTTGTATTTAGTGTGTAATACTGGACATCTCTCATTGAATTTAAAAACACGCCTATTTCATTCTGAGTACCATCTGATTGATTAAAAACTGAAGAATCAGGATGACTCCACCCGAACTCAATCTTTACTGTTGTCTGAACCAGCTGATTAACGCTAATTAAGGGAGCTACTTCTCGCATTCTACTTCTATCATGTAAAAATAAAGTCATGTTTGCTCTTCTAGATGTAGTTACTCCATAACCCCCACTTGTTGTTGATATATCTAAACTTCTAAGGGAAAGCATGGGTGCAAATGGTTCTAACACCCTTCCTTTTTTTACTTTTTCTGGGTTGCCACTGTCAGAAAAAAGACCAGAAACTTCACTGTTAATATCAGCGTTGTTCATTGTTTGTGGTGAAGTAAATATATTCATAAATGTTGCTTGAGCGTTTAATTCATTATCAAGCCTAGCATTTATTTCTCTTAAATTATTGAAAACATTGTCATCAAGCTCTAAGCCCTCACTCCCTTCGCTAAGATCAAATCTAAAATAAGCAGATTGATTTAAAAAGTCATCAGGCCCTCTAGAGAAGTTTTTCTCATAAAAAGTCAAACTCATGTACGGGACACACTTAGACATTTCAATGGGAGGAATAGCATTAAAAAAAACAGAAAGAAAGTGAGCATTTTTTGACTGCACGCTCAAAGAAGGATCTTTAACAACAATTGCACTCAATGTAGGTGTTTCTAAGCTTGGTTGTTTTGGATTTTCATTACAAACATTTGCAGGTAAGACAGTAGCTCCAGAAATAACACTGTTGTCAGAGTCAGCGCTTGCAGGATTTGCGGTAAAAACAGGAGTTAAGCTAGTCATTTTTCTCATTGAGGCAGGTGAATAGTCACCTACAGAATTGATATTTGGAAACTCGTCTGAGTTGCTTATAAGAACTGGGCCTATTTCAGTTCTATATTGATTACCTAAATCCTCATATAAGAAAACAACATAATCTTGAATCTCGTCTTTTACCTTAGCTATGTTTCCACTAACTCCTGAAAATGTATGTTCATTTCTTAACAAATCTACAACATAAAAAGCGCCAAAAGAAGAATCGATAATTCTGCTGAGAATATCTAGTTTTAAATTATAAATAGTTTGATCTTCATCATTAAAGTTTTGTCGCCCTTCAGTTTGTTCTTTAACAATATCCAGTTCAGGATTAAAAATTGCAAGAGAATTAGCTGCACCTGTTCCTGTAATAAAACCAGAAAAGGTTCTTGCTATCTCAGTTAAAAAATGCATCCTAATATTTGGATCATTAATATCGTATCTGACAATTGTCACTTAATTTACCTCATTAAGACTAATACATCACCCATATTGATTGGAATTCTTAAAAAAGCACCGGGCGGAACTTGTAAAGACCAACCAATGCCAGAAGCTGCAGCAATTACCCACCAATAACTTGAATCTCCATAGACTGAATATGCTAAAGTATCAAGCCTTTCACCTTCCTCAAGAATATGAGTATTACATCTTATTGTGCCAGACTCAACAGCTCTAAAAACTCTTGAAGAAAAAAGATTTGTTTTTATTGCTGGAACACCATCAATATTTACCTGACCAGCAAACGCATATCTAGAAACTGACATTTTTAATCCTTCTTACCTGATCGTTTAACAGCTGAATTACCAGCATTTCTATACCTCAACTCACTCATTTCACCATTGTCAGGATGCGGATCTCCTGCAACATTCTTCATGATATCACCCACATTATAAAGAGGGGCTCTGTTATATCCAGAATGATCGAGACCAGGCGGAATATCGTGAATAACACTTAGATCAAAAGATATTTTGACACCCCGCGGAGCTCTTGAATTATGATCTATTTCCCAACCCTCAGCTACATCGCTTAACCAGTCAAAAGTTATACCCCCTAATGTACCAGCTAATCCTCTACCAAGAGAAGTTTCATAAGCACGGGTAACTGGATTGTTAAAAGGATCCATAAAAAGAGTTTCCTCGTTTGCATAAAGTGTTCTTAAAATATCAACAGAAGAACCAAATCCTGTTATGTTTACTGCATCTTTAATAAAACTTAAACCATAGTCTGCAAGAGGCCCTATTCCTCCTCCTGCAATGCCTAAAAGTGCAGAAATAGCATATGTATTCAATAAGATTTGACCAGGTTCTGGAATAATATCAGCATGTTCACAAATTATATGTTTGCCTCTTAAATCTGGAGGTGCTGCGAAATCAATGATCTTAGCTTGATATTTAATATATTTTGACTTATATCTATCGGGAAGTGTCTTAGATGTTGTTTTTTGAAATGATGTCTCTGATTCTTGCATGTTTTTATAGTCAACAGAAAGTTTTTCAACAACTCTTACTTTAAAAGGTCTTGTTGTTAATATTCTCTCACCTGTTTCATGAACAATATAACCTTCGTTATTGTTTGCTTTTAAAAGCAGCTGTGCTAGCTTTGGATATCCTTTCTTTTCGCCTCTATTGTCAAGAATATTATCTGCAAGTCTACCAAGCCCATCAAGCAAGTTTAGAGCAGGTAAGTCAGCTCTAAAGTCTAAGTCTTGATTTGGATCGATAAGCTGATCATAGATTAAACCATAAGTCAAAGGGTTGACAAAACCGTTTGCTAGAACCTCTGTCAAAGCATTTGTTATTGTGTTAAATGCTTTTTTAGTAAAGATATTGTTTCCAGCAGTTTTCTGAACAGCTGGGTTTGTTGCATATTGAATTGGTGAGCCGTAAAGTGCAACAAGCGCAGTTAATCCAATATCATTGATTGTATTTTTAATTTCATTTAATGTTCCTCGAAAATCATCAAGGTTTTCTAGCCCAGTATCAACAACAACGTTTGTGTCAGGATCTCCAATGCCATGAATTCTTGCTAAATTAAATCTAGAATAGTTTGACTTGATAACATCACCAACCCTTAGCCTGACGAGTGGAGATCCAGCTAAAACTTGACTAAAGGGTTGAACAAATCTATTGTTTTTTCCTCTAGCAACCTCAGTACCCTTTGACCATTGCGGGTATAGTAAAGTAACAACTTTATTAATCTTGTACCACATTGAATTAAAGTCTTCTTTTGATGTAGCATATAAAACAAAAGAAACTGAAACGGTTCTAGATGTTTCGGAATATACCTGGACCGGATCTAGTCTTCCAAACCCGCTGCTTGGGTTAAACTTAGGTGTAATTCTATCTGTTAAAGATGTCAAGAAAGCATGAAAAGAAATTATCTCATTTGTTCTTAAATCCTGCAAATAGAAAGGAACATATTCAGCGTCAAGCCTGTCTTCAAGACCTTTAACAACTTCTTTTGGAATTCTTGCACCCGTACCGTCATTGTTTAAAGACATATAAGTATTTTTAGCCAAATCAGAACCAATCATTCCTCTAAATGGGTTGGCGCCAAAAACAACATTGTCAAGTCTCGTTGCAGCCCTAATGACATTAACAGGCAAAAGATAAGCTGATGGTGTTTCATTTTGTGACCAAGCCAACTGTTTGTCGTGAAAACCAAAGTCTTTTCTACTTTTACCGACGCGAGTTCCTGGACCATCTGGTAATGTATCAACATCTCTAGGATGCTTAATTTGCTTAGCATTCTTATCTAAACCTTGACCAGCAAAAGCTTCTAAACTAACATCACCAATTGTTGCCATGGTGTTATAAAAACTAACTAATTTGTTCTTCTTAATTGCGTTCATCAACTTAAAAAATTGCTCACTATCGCTGCCTTGTATTTGAGACAATTCTTTAAACTCGTCAAGAATGTTGTCATAACTTTTTAATATTGAAGAAGCAACTGATAACCAGTAACCTGGAGCTTGTCTTATGTGAGATTGCTTAGCAATATCAGGTGGTTGTCCAGTCCCAAATATAATTTTTAAACCTCTATCAACACAAGTCTTGTATGGGTGTTTTGTTTTAACTAGGATCATCTGCTTGAGCAGGTCTAGCCTGAGATTATAAAGTGATCTGGATTGACCCAAAATAAAAGGACCGGCAGTTGACATATCATAATTGTCTCTATTAATAACGCCCTTTACTTTTTCCATAATTGACTGATCTTTGTAAATTAAATATTCAAGAATTTGTTTATAAAAGTTTTCAGCAACAGTCATCAAAGCTTTGCATGCAATTGCTGCTTGAAGTTTATGTAGCCTGTGATTCTTGCCGTCAAAATGCAATTCTGAATTATATGTCTGACCAAAAGATTTGGATGACTCTGAGTTAGGATCAGACCTTAAAAAGTCACCCTTTCCTTGCCTAACAGAATTTCCTGATTCATTTTCTGTAAAACCTTTTGCATTTTTAGATCTAATCTTTACGTTTTCAATCTTGTTAAAACTATTGTTACTATATCTGCTTGAAGCTATGTCTTCTTTTTCAAAATCAGTTGATAAGCGATTAATAGAAGCACTACTTCCAGGAGAATCACCATCATCATAACCAGAAGCTTTAAATAACAAAGAAGCACCAATGTCTTTTATCTCTTCTATTGTTGAAAGATATTGTTCTTTATTGTGTGTACCAAACTCATTATTGATTAGATAAGAATCACTATTTTCAAAATTATCAATGCTCACATTTTTTTGTGCGTGTGCCTTGCCTGTAACAACATTTGCAAATCTATTATTTTTTAACAGCAAGCTTTGTGTTGCTTTAACAACATCGCTATCAGTATCACCAGCTTGAGAAGGTAATGTTTGCCCTGTTTTATTTAACCCTGTACCCTGAATTGACTTATAAAGGTCATGCGCATTTGAGCTATTTCCCGTTTTGTCAATAAACGAACCAATTGGAACACCTGCATCTCCAAATTGTTGACTGTTTGAGTTTTTGTTGAAATTATTTGCATTTTCTGTTCCTTGACCTAAGAAAACTTCATCTGCACCTTGTTCTTCAGCTAAGACTAAACTATCCCCTCTGTTACTTGAAGCTGCTTTTTCATTACCCGGTGCAATACCAAATATTGAATTTGAGTTTTCAACAATATAGCTTAAATAGTCACCTAATAAACCAACATTTTCATTGTCTAAGTCTAATAATTCTCTATTTGTATTTGGATCTTTTCCTAAATCTTCTAATCCATTTGCCTGAACTGTTTCGCCCTGCGGGTTGTCTAATTTATAAGATACTGAATCTGCTTGTATTCCATTAGAATTTAAAAAATCTTTTAATGTTTCTCTAGCCATTTTCAGCCTCTTTAAGTAATATTTCAACTGATTCTTGCATATTTACAAAATTTTCTGATTTAAAAAATTCTAAAATATTTTGTAAATCACTATGAGTTTTATCTATAAATTTATCTAATAACAATGATTCTTCTTCAGTTAAATCTTCTAAAGAATTTTTAAATTTATATAACTCATCTAATAATTCTAATTTTCTTTCTTTCATTTATTCAGACCTTGATATTTGAATAGCTCTTCCATCATAAGTCTCAGGAGATTCAACAATACCTTTCTTTACAATGTCAACTAAATTCCTACTATCAATATTAACACTAGTTACTTCATTCTTAGAAGCAATGCTATTATTTGAAACATTTAATTTTTGTAACTCAACAACAACATTCTCTATTATCGGTTTTAAAACATCATTTATTAATGCAACATTTTTCTCATGAGTATCTTCAGATGCTTCAGATATTTTATTTGTAATTTGCTCATATTTTTGAGTAACAGATTCAGATGTAATTCCAGTTTCAACAGCTTCTGTCAATCCCTTAATATCATCAGCAACACCCAAGTCTCTGATTCCATCAACAAACGACATTCCAAAGTCTTTACCTAAAGCAAATCCTTCATCTGAAACCTGAGAACTTAAATTGTCATCCATCATTCTTATTAAACTTGCACCCTCTTCGGGATTAACAACATCACTGAGTAAATCCATCAATGAGTTTTCTTCTACTGCAGTTCTAACACCTAAATCAAATGAATTACCAATTGCAAAACCAAATTGCTCTATACCCGGTAAAAACTCTGAATAGTTTGCTGGGTCTCCAACTGAAGAAACAATCTCTTGCCAGAACGGTGGCAAACTTTGTGGCAATTGACCAGCTTCTTGCAACATGTTAGTTTGACCGTCAATATAAGCACTAGCACCGTCAACACCAAGAGAACTTAGTTTGCTTGTAAACTCAGCTCCGTCGCCATCTCCAAATGTAAGCATTGAAGATAAATCAAAAGCATATTCACCAGATCTTATCTTGTCATTAAAAGTTTCAAACTGAGCATTAAAGTCACCCATAAATCCTGAAAATTGCTCACCAAGCTCTGGAAGTTGAATAGCAGCTGTAATACTACTGTTTAAATCAGACATATTTGTTGCTGCCCTGTAGGCTTCATTAGCTAGCGGTAGCAACGCTCTTTTTCTTAGCTTCTCTAGCGCATCTGCAGATTTCTCTGAATAACCCTCAACATCTGTAAGATTTTTAGTTACCTCAGCAAAAGCTTTTCCCGTATCAATAACAGCATCTTTTGTTGTTTTTTGTGATGCAGCTATAGCTTCCCCATCTTTTAGGGGTCTTTCTGTGTCAATTAGGCCGAATATCTGGTTAAAGTCAACGCCTGATGGGAATGCTGCTGCTAATTGACGCTGCTTTGCTTTTGACATTGATTTAAATCTATCTGCTGTAAATCCCTGAGATATAAATTGATTTCTTAAATACTCAGCAAGTTCTTCGGGCTTCTCATTTGCAATATAGGTGAGCTCAAATGCATCCATTTGAACACCGGCAATTTGAGAAAACTTGGCTGCTGTCTCTGCTGATGTTCCAAAATCAATAAAACCTCGTTGAAGATTACTTAAGTCTTCAAACTTTAAACCTAATTGTGTCAGTGATGCAGCAGCTCGAGTCGCTTCTTCTGCTGTAACAAAACCAAAAGTTTTAGTATCAGCAATCATTTGAGTTGCAAACTCAGCTATTTTTTGCTGAGGAACGTTTATTTCATCTGAAATATTGTTGGCATAAGCTGCAACATTATCTAATATTTCTGTAGAAGCCTTTCCTGTTGAAACAATTTGTGCTTCTAAAACCTCAGCAATTGTACCAGCAGAAACCCCTAATGCATCAGAGTAAGCCGGAATCTTTGAAAGTGTAGCTTCGTCCATGTTTTTGACATATGTACCATGCTGGGTTTCCAAAAGTCCTATAACAGCTTGTTGCTTTGTAACGATCTCAGATGAGCTTTCAAAGTACTTATCAAAGTAATTAGTTATTCCTTCAGATTGTAAACCAAGTTGTTGAGTTAACCTCTGTCCTTCACCCTCAGCATCGACAAAGGCACCTTCAAGAGCATAATATCTTTCAATTGCTCTTAACGCAGAATCTGAAGAATTCTCAATCTCACTTGATACACCACCGTAAGCTTGTTGAATCCTATTAATGTTTTCAATTAATCCGCCAAAGTCTTCTTCAAAAGCAGCAATTGACTGGTCATAGGTATTAACAACAGCACTGGGTAGTTTTGAAAGAGAACCAACAATTGTTCTCCCACTTTCTTCTGCTCTAGATAAGTTGCGACGATATTCAGCAGATGCTTGTGTTTGTCTTTGAATATCTGCTTGGTTAGGTTCAATTCTTGTTCTTGTTCTAGAGCCTCCACCCAAATCTGCGTCTTTAAATATATTTGAGAACATAGTCTCAATTTCTGACTGAGTCATATCTGCAAATTTAGGATCTGGCATATGCTTTCCTTTGTATACAATCTAATTATAAGTATTACTTACTTAAATTTGTTGGACATCATCTCCTCAAATTTTGAAAGCTTGTCCATGTTCTCACTTGCAGATTGATTACTTGCTGGTTGTCCTTTTGCTGCTTGATTTCTTTGCTCAAAATCTTTAATCAAACGCTCTAAAAACCACCGCCGATATCTAATTGGGAGGCTCCTTACCGTCTGGTAATCCATACCGAGGTGTCGCTGTAGTAAAAACGCTTCTTCAAGAAACGCTTCTTTCCAGCTATGTGTCGGGCCAAAAAAATTCGGTGGTAACGGGTAATCCAATTTTGTTATGATGACCACAGTTACTACAACTGTATTCTGTAGCCATATCAATACCCGGTTCATTTTCATTAATGAACTTTCTTAAAGCCTTAGAATCGCGTGCTGGCATAAACTTAACGAAGTGTTTAATCTTCATCCGATCTGTAATGTTATCAACTGCTACAATACAATTCTCTAAAAGTGATGTAACACCATTATCTAAGTTTCCTTCAGTTTGCTCTCTCATAAACTGACGACTAGCTCTTCTTTCTTTCTCATCTTTTGCAGTTAAAAACTTAAACTTAACTGTCTTCTTTGTTACAGGCAACTTAAAAGAAAATTCATTTTTACCCATTTCAGTAGGTTGAATACTCAATCTTTTAATACCCAAACCAGATAAATCAACATTCAGTGAGTTTCTATGTTCACAGTTTTCACACGTAGATTTGATTGAATAATCAGTCCCATAACCCGTAATACGAATAGCTACCATTAAAGCATTTCTGTCGCCAGCAATCATGTCTTCAACATCAATGCCTTGCTCAATCAAACAAGATCTAATAAGCCATGTAGTTACAACACCGTCTTTAATGAGAGCTTGAGATGTAAGAATGTCTTCGTCTTGTGCAGTCATTGCTCTGATTTTTAATGTTTCTCTGTTGTAAAGAGCAGAATCAGGATGGTAAATTACACCTTGTGAAGGCAAAGGCACACTTTCAACTGGTATTTCCCAGCCAAAATCATTTTTCATAATATCGTTTTTAGGCAAATGATTTGCCTGCTCTTTTGTAAATAAACCTGATGACATTCTTACTCCAAAATAAAAAAAGTCTTTACTAAATTGTAAAGACTTTTGATACAAAGTAAATTAAATTTATCTTAGAATTGTAATACACAGTTATCAAATGCAAGCGTAAGTGATATTGTCATGATATCACCGTCACCATAAGACAGCTGACCGAAGTTTGCAGTTTTAATAAATGCACCCTTAACATCCCATAGTTCAACAACTGTTCCAACAGGATCAAGTAATTTAATTTGAACGTCTCTCTTGTAAAAATCAGCGTAACCAGAACGACCCGAAACAGATTCGTAATGAGTTCTAATCCATTCCATTACTTGTTGTGCACCTGATGGAGCAATCGGATCATGAAGTTTAACTGATAAATCACCCATGTCAGCTCGACCAGTTGAAACCTTTCTATAAGAATTGATAAAATCAATTTTCTTTTCACCTAATGTAAATGTGGGTCTGTTAACTTCTGTAATTAAGAATGCGTCAATACCTTCAATTGCCAGAACCCACCTATTAGTTCTTTTTGGTTCGAACTTGTTTGGTAGCATGTCGGTGACTGATAATGTTTCTGCCATTTTTTTCTCCTAAACTTTATAATATATATGTCTATAAAAGAGGTGATCCTGCATTTGTCACAACAAAGTCGAGAGAAACAAATTCTACTGTTCTTGTTGGTTGTAAGAAGATCTTTCCTCTAATTGTGTTGTTTTCAATATCTGCTTGTGTTGTTGTAGTTGTATCAATCACAACTTTATATCTGTCAACACCACTTTGTTCTTGAACTCTCTGAAGAATTGGATTAACAAGTGCAGAAAACTTCTCTAATGTCTCAGTTCTATTAGGTTCGAAAAGCAATGTGTTAGCAACATTTCTAACTTTTCTTCTAACATCTATGAGTAACCTTCTAACATTAATTCTATCCAACGCAGATTGGCTCTGGAGCAATGTTTTTTGTCCCCATACTGTAATACCTGTACCTGGGAAAGCAGTAATAGGATTGATATCTGCGTCATAAAGATCATCAAGGTTAGCTCTGTTTAATCTTACATTTGTCATTTCAACAGCATTTAATCCACCACGTGTAAATCCAGCAGGAGCATACCAAGGATGACCAATTCTATCGTTTTGAGAGAAAGCACCAAGAACTGCAACTGAAGGAGGAACCGCTACAAGTCCGTTTGTTGTTGGATCTGCAACTGTAACGTTTGGAAAATAAGCTGCAGCAAATGACGTATCTAATACTCTGTTCTTAAAATCGTTAACTGTATTTAGAACGTGAGGAGACTGAACTGAAGATGTAATAACTGTATTAACTTGATCTCTTTCTTCAATATCCATGATGTACATTGCATCAAATCTATTTTCAACAGCTTGAATTGCATAATCAGTAATAGATGTGTGTCTCATGCCCGGGATTGCAAGAAGCTGAATATCAACATCTGTCTTAGATCCCATAATATCAACAGCTTTTCTAAACGAAGCAACAGTCGAACCAAATCTTCCACCTTGATTTGCTTCATCATCAATTTCTCTTTTAGCAGCAGTATTTGTAAGCTTGTATTGATCAACATTAAAAATATTTGTTCCGTTGAAACCACCCTGCAATGGGAATGTGAACTTCGCAAATCTTCTGTTTGCAACTCTATCTAAATCGCTAACTCTAAATCCTCTTGTTTTATCATCTTCGTTTGCTGAAATGTCACTTGTAGCGTTTCTAACCAATGAAGCACTAACCCAATATTCAGCATCAGCATATCCATCAGAGCCGGTTCTAACTTGAATCTTTTCAAGGCTGAATTGATTATGATTGAATAAGTCACAATCAACAACGCCACCATTGATATTAGCTGCACCTGGGTTGTTACCAATAGCAAACCCTGTGGTGTCAATTCTATGTTCTGGGAAATGTTTAACATATGTGAACAAACTCTCATCAAAAAGACCGGTTTTGTTTGGTTCAGTAGCTGATGTTTTTCTTGTTGGTTGAAGTCCCCAGTAAAGTCTAGAATCAACACGTTTGTTAAGATCAACACCAATTACCAAGTTTTCTCTATAAGGCGCTGGTGGTTCGACAATTCTTTGTGTTAGATCTGCTGAAGCATAAAGAGAATCTGCTTGAGCAGCAAGGAAAGAACCAGAGGTAACTAAGTGAGTCAAGCCTCTAAAACCAAAAGGTAGTGCTTCATCAGGAACTTCTTTCTTCTTAAGAGCATCAGATAGTTCAACTCTAATAAATCTTGATCTAACCGGATGAGTTCCATCAACAACAATTTTTTGAGATTCTGCATCGTTATCAAAGTTAAAGAAGATATGTTGATCGCCAATTGCTCTTCCAATGAATCTATCAGAACCGGGATCTAAAGTTAATCCTCTAAAAGATTCAAGCACAACTTTTTCATCGTCAGTATCATCAAATCTTCTAACTACTAAGTCAAAGTTACCAAACTTGCTTATATCAGAGGTTGATTTTCTCAAGTTTTCAATTGATATCTTGTATTGTGTTGCAGGACCTTCACCGTCTGAAAGTGCATGAACTCTAAAAAGATTATAAGGAGAATTACCAAACCGCTGTGATATTACATAAGGTGACTTAGCAGCTGTAAATCTATCTTTGAAATCTTCATAATCAGGCACGTTACCGTAATTTACATTTGGGTCGGTTAGTGAAGAAACAACTGAAGAAGATAATAAAAGAGCAATGTCTTCTTTTGACTTATCATTAACGCCTTTTGAATAAACGCCTTCTGTAATAGCGCCCGATCCCGTTACTGTTGCAAGTGTTGGATAAATATCATATTGTCCATAAAGTAAGTGACCCTCTGATTCAAACTTAAGTGGATCTTTGTTTAAGACATTTCCAAAATAGTTTGTAGCAGTCATGTCAAAAGAAGCAGTAATTGCTGTTGGTTTTGCTGTAGATCCTTTGAAACCGTTTAATAACATAACGAATTCTTGAGAAGCAAGGTTTAATGAGCCTGTAAGTGCACCTTTTTGTCCCATCAAATCTCCGTTAGCTGCAACAGCAGTATCGGAATTTCCAGGTTTGTTAGAATTATTATTGTTACCACTCAGATGAAGAATAACACCACTCGGTGCTAATAAAACACCTCGAAGAATAGGGCTAGATTTATTTTCACCACTTTCTTGAATTCCTGCTGAGCTAAAAATGGTAGAACCATTAGATTCTGACATAAAAGCGCCAAGAAAATATGTTCTACCAACTGTAGCAGCAGCGTCAGATTCATTTGCGTAAGCGTTATCTCCTACTTGACCGTCATCTTGAACTTGTTGCCCACCAACAAAAAATCCAGCATTTGTAACAACACCTGAGCTAGTTCTCTTTTTACCGTCACCTGCACCAAGAATTCTTAAGTAGGTAACAGCTCTTGCATTCTTTAACCACTCGTTAACAGCAAGCGGTCCAAATTTCTCTCCATCAGTTTCGCCAAAAACCGATACAAACTCTGAAAAGTTTGCAAAAGTAACAGGCACAAAAGCAGGTCCCCCAACCGATGTACCAATAACACCAGCAGGAATGCCTTGAGGTCCGGTAACAGTAGGTCCGGAAAGATCAATCTCTCTTGTGCTCACACCTGCTGATCTGAATGTTAATTCTGCCATCTAAATCTCCATTGAATATTCTTAAATTTAATTATACCTTTACTCAAAACTTACACCTGAATTTGTGATAATGAAGTCCATTTGAATAAATTCAACAGCTCTGGTTGGAACTAAGATGATTGTTCCATTTAACTTGTTGTTTTCTACGTCGTTTTGAGTGTTGTTTGATGAATCCATAACAACCTTGAACTGATCAATACCTTGCTGCGACTGAATTGTAGCTAGTAGAGGTGTAACCTGAGCAACGAATCTAGCTCGAGTTGCCGGTGTGTTCTGTTCAAAGATAATTCTATTACCAACTTCAGAAACAAGCCTCTTAACCTCTAACAACATTCTTCTAACATTAACTCTGTCAAGAGCTGAACGATTCTGTTGAAGTGTTTTTTGTCCGAAAATAACAAAACCACCATTAGGGAAGTTTGCAATTGGATTAATTCTTGCTTCGTAAAGGGTATCTCTGTCTTCCGTGTTAAGTCTTATCTCTGTGTTAATAACATCACCTAGGGCAGCTCTGTTAAAGCCAGCAGGAGCAAACCAGGGATATGCTACAGAATCATTATAAGCTATAGCACCAATTGCTGCAATTGAAGCTGGCATATTTATTGCTTCGTTATTAACAGGATCGTTTTTAATAACATCTGGGAAATAAGCTGCAACATAATTGTTGTCAATAGCTCTTCCTTCAAACTGCTCAACAGATTTTCTAACGTTAGGTCTAGTTGTAGCATCGTCATAAAGAATAGCATTGTCATCGTTGTATGCAGGAATATCCATAAGATAAATTGCTTTGCTATAATCTCTTGTAAGATCTGAGATGTAATCAGTTACAAAGCTTCCTCTAATACCAGGTACTGCAATAATGTTTGCTCTAGATGATAATTCATCTGTAATTACTCTTCCCGCAGTTCTGTATGATGAAATAATATTGTTTTCAACACCAACACCTGCAGCAGTACTATTTAATAAGTTTTCTGAACCAGCAGCAGCAGAAGCAGCTTTACCACCTGTGTCAACAGAAGCTGCTTTATCGTTCATTAATCTTTGATCTCTATCAAAAATATTGAGACCATCAAAACCACCATAAAAGAAGTTTGTAAACTTTAAATAATCAGTAAACTTGTTAAATGTTGGGACAGCTCTCATTTGAGGTGACGTATCTGTTTTGTCAATTTTATTTGTAATAAGCGATGCAAGAGTTAATCGATTTGTACCACCATCATCAATTGTCATGTTTGGAAATGATAACAATCCATTTCTAATGTAAGCTGCTTCTCTAATGTGCTCTGCAGCTGTTCCTGTAATCTCAGTCTTGATTGCTGTTGGTAAGTCATGAGTTGTATCACTTTGAGGATTAATAGCAACCCTTGCAAGTGAAAATTTATTGTTGTTAAATGTATCAACATCAGATCCAGTAACAACAACATCTAACTTTGCCAAGCCTAAGAACTTAGAATAAGAAGCTATCAGCCCATTGGGTGTGTCCGAAGCATTTGAATACAAAACAGAATTACCTAAAGACTCAGTCAAAGGAACTCTTTCAAACTTAACACCCCAGAAGTATCTAGAATCAGCAAGCTCTAAAGATCCTGCCTGACCAGTCAAAGAAGGTGAACTGTTAACTGCCCCTCTTGTCTGCTTAAATCTAAATGGTACAGGAGGAACAACTGAATAATCTAAGTTACTAGCTTCAGAAGCATGAGGTTTGTGATTAAGCCTCATGACGTTATCATTACCTTCTCCGATAATAGTGTTATCATCTGAAAGTGTACTTGATGTTCTTAGTGCAGGAAGACCTCTGAAACCAAAAGGAAGAGTTTCTTTAGGAATCTTCTTATCCTCAACATTTGCATTCATTACAATTCTAACATATTCAGAAAGGTTTGGTCTTTTTCCTGAAACATTAACTCTTCTTTCAGATTCTGTTTCTGCATCAAAGTTGTAATAAAGCTTCATGTCACCAATCTTTGAGGCAACATAATTTTCATCTGCAGGGTTAAGTGTACACTGTGAAAACTGCTCTAAGACTTTCATGTTGGTGTCTGAATCATAAAAGTCTCTAACAAGAACTGTAAATGTTCCGTATGGATCTTTAGGGTCAGATGATCTTCTTAAATTGCTAATTGAAACTTTAACCCTTGTGTTTCCTGCCTCACCATCATCAAGCGATTCAAAGTAAAATAGATCATATTCAACATTACCAAAAGGTTGTGAAATAAACTCTGTTGTTCTTGCAGTTTGATATCTGGTATCAAATCTACCAAATGCTTCGCCAAGCGATAAATTTGAATCGCCACTTGTTGGTACTGTTCCGTTTGTACCAGAAAGAATTGCAACAGTTGAATTTGTGTCGTGATATAATGTTTTTGCAATTTCTTTTTCAACTGGAAAATCAGCATAAAGAAGATGTTGTTCTACACCAAATCTATCTGGGCTTGTATTTAATATTTTTCCAATATAATTCTTGTTTGTTGGATCTAAAGATGCAGTGTAAATCTTGACCCCTGCATATCCTTCATCATTAGAAAAACTAGAACCCAAAGCAGATGAAAGAACCAGTTTAAAAGTTCCTTCAGATTCAGTTCCGTCATAACTGTTAATCTTAGCTGAGTCATCAGCAGTGTTTCCTAAATAGTTGTCATCAAAATTCATAACTTCAAGTCTTGCACCTGAAGCCATCATTACCATACCTCTAATTAATTGAACTGTACCACCAGCTGAAATGTTAAATGTGTCATTATCAGTAAAGATTGGATAACCCACAGATTCCCATTCTGTCGGAACTTCATGCGCAGCTGCAATAAACTGAACACCACCATTTCTTCTTGGCTCGTCGTGTCCCAATCCTGAAGCTGCAGCTCCTGAACCGCTTACAATAAAGCCAGCATTTTTTACTGTTCCTTTTACTTGCGTTGCATTAATATCTGAAACCGTGCTGTTAGCACCAGCACCTAAAACTCTAATATATGTCGCAGCAGTTCTATATTGTAAAAATGCATCAACTGCATACGGGCCAAACTTATCTGGATCCAATGTTCCAAATTTTCTCTCAAAATCTACAAAAGAACCTACTGTGACAGGCACAAATGCAGGACCGCGTTGAGCAGTTCCAATAATACCTGCAGGAACACCTTCAATTTCCTGTGATCTTTGTGTCAGGTCAACTTCTCTTTCAAAGAATCCTGGCGATCTAAATGTCTGTTCTGCCATTAATCACTCCTTAAATTACTATCATAACTATCAACTTATAATCCAATTATCTTTTCTTTCTCACTCATACTGTCTTTCAATTTTATCAACAATCAAACTTGATATCACAGATTCACCAGATCTTTTATTGGTTGTCAACACCTTTGAAAATTTAACTTCATTCTCACCAGTAAATGGGTTCTGAACATAATATTGCAAATCTTCTGATGTTTCTCCTCTTTTTAAGTCTGCCAAATCTTCTTGAGCAGTTAAGTCTGTTAGGATTAATCTTTTATCTCTTTCTTCACTTCTTTCGGGTTGGTTATTAAAAACAACATCAGTGTTAGGTTCTTCATATCCAAAATCAATAACAGGAGCAGAAAAATATGATCTTAAAGAGTTAGGTAAACCTGATATCTTAGGATTTAAAATGTAACCCGGGACTGTCAAGTTTATTGTATGTTTTATTATTCTCTCAGAATCAGTTAAACCTGAATCAAAATTATTGTTTGCTGTAAATTTATTATCAAAAAATGCAACCAACTCAAAACCGTCAGGCGTTTTCATTGTTATTTCTTCACCTTGCCCTTCAAAGCTAGAAATTAGATATTCCATCATGTCGTTAGCTTGTGAAAGATATTGTGTCCAAAAAACAACGCTATATGAAATAGCAACAAAGTCTGGATAGGGAATCTCAATAATTTCATATATGTTTTTATTTAAATCTTCAGCAAGAGATATTGTACCACCATTTGTTGAAAAACTAAGATTTTTGCCATTTTTTCTAGATGCAACGCTACCAGGCGCTGCATTATTCCCAGGAAAAATAGAATTATCTAAAAAATTTCTTCTTGCTGTTACGTTTTCTTGATTTCTCAATCCCATCTTGTTTAAAATATTCTGATATTTTCTATCGTTTTCTGCAAGTCTTTTCTTTATTGTGTAGCTTGTTTGCTCTCTAAACGCAATTGGTGTCTTTTTGCCTGCTTGATCAGGAGAAAAGTCAATACCCTCTCTCATAATTGAAATAATCGGTAAAATAATTGCATTGTTTCTGTCTCTAATAGGATCTTTTCTTCTAGTCAGCGCAAATCTTTCACCAGTCGCAAAGACAACAGGAACTTTTCTTGATTCTTTTTTCTGTGTTGTTTGAAAGTTTAATTTCTCATCAAATAATTTAAAAACAGCACGATCAATATCTTCAATTCCAATGCTTGGAAAGTCAAAGTTTTCTGGAGTGTTTGTTCCATCAAACTGAGGTATGATTTTATCGCCTTTTTTAATTGACATTATTTATCATCTCCATAGAAAGATGAACCCGCTCCTGTTGAATCACCACTAGGAGAAACTTCTCTTGGTCCAGAAAGTGGTTCATCTAAAACACCATTCTTTCTTAAATCTCTAACATCTGCTGTCTTACCAAGCCTGTTAGATTCATATCCGCGCTGCTGAACAAATGTTTCTTGTACTGCATCTGCATCTGTATATTCTTCTGAGGTCGGACCAAATACTTTTGAAAGAAACAAACCTTTTCTTGATTGTTTTCCTGTAATGGTTATGTAACGCTGGTGTTCAATTTGACCCATAATAATATCTGATGATGGACTAGTAACAACTTCAAAAAATATGGTCCCGTAAGAAAAGAAGTCACCCTCTAATATTTCAATTCCCTTATCTAAGAGATCTCTTGATTGAATATAAGCTTCAACTGTGTAGTATTTTTCAGAACCAAAACGATCTGTTGTTGTGTCAGGAGCTGTGTATTTTACAAAACATTCAATTTCTATCGGGTTTTCAAAAATCTTTTCAGGAGATTCCTCGTAAACATCATGAACTTTAGACTTGATTTCAGAAATAGGGAAATAATATATTTTCTGACCAACGACGTCTTTGATAACTTCTTTTGCAATGTCATTTATAAAATTTAACTCTCTAGGAGTTATAAAAAGTCTAGGCATTTAATCTACCCCGTAAATATTGCCTTACCTTGTGGCATGGGCACAAATTTTAGTTGTTTGTTTATGTTTTCAGCTCTTGTTGCTTGAATCTCTGTTAACTTTTCATAAGTCATTGAATCCAACATTTCTCTCAATGTTGTTTTTAAAGCTTCAGCGTCAGACCTTCCGTTACTCAACAAATCGCCACCATTTAACTGAACTGTATCTCCCGGAACTGGAATGTTTCCAAACTTAGATCTAATCTGTCCTAGAGTTTGCATGCACAAGGCAGCAGTATACTGTCTAATCCACTGTCTTCCAATGGAATTAATTCTGTTGTATTGAATGTTTCCAAAAGGAATGTTGCTCATGTTTGAAACACCGTAAGAGGTGTTATCAGTATATGCAGGAGAAAGAGGATCAGCGTATTGACGCATTCTTATCCACAATGTTTTGTTTTCAACTGTAGGAGTCGGAAAGATACGAATCTTGGTACCCTCTACCCTGTAGGAGTAATTTGAACGCCTAACCCTGTTAGATAAATCAAGCTGACCTGCTCGCAGTATGTCTTCAAAGACTGGCAACACGTAGAATATCGTCTCAGGTGTAAACGACTCAAAAGAAAATTCATTGTTAAGATAATTGATAGCTGAAGTTGTGTCAAAGAATCTATAGGCAGCTTGGGGATTAAAATGATAAACTTCAACAACTTTAATCTTGCCTCTAGAATCATCAAATAGAGGCGTTCCACTCTCGTCTTTGAGTTCTGTATAAATATCATAGTCTTGGCGGCCAGCCTCAAGAGAAATCGATCCCGACATCATGTTGTAAGATCCACCGATTCCTGCTTCCATTGCATATGGTTCCGCGAAGCGTGTTAAAAATTCTAAGTTCTGGCGCGGAAATCTTTCTTCGCTACCGCTCATTATTGAGCCTGTCGGGAAACCTAGAAAATCAACAAGCTGAGACTTGGCCTGATACTGATTGACAATAGAACTGTATTCTAATACAGCCTCTTCAAAATTAGCAAAAATCTGTTTCTTTGTCAATTCTACTGATAATACATCGTCCCCAAGCTTACGCTTAACAAAAACAACCATGCTATCAGCTTCGGTTATGAAATCACTTTCTAAATCATAAAAACCAAATGGTGTAGGGTTTGTTATATTTGCAAATGTAGCCACGCTTTTTCACCTCAAGTTGCTATACTATTTATATATAGGCGAACACAACGGGACTAAACTAGAATTGACGGTACTAATTCATATATTAGTCATCAAGCGAAACATCAACATTTTTTTCGTTTAATTTAATTGCACTATGCATTTTCGTTGCTTTTGAATAACTTAAATTCTTAGCAGACTTACTGATAGGCTTTCCTATCTTTCCTTTTGACTTGCCATGCACAACTTTCCACTTATCGCCCTTTGTCTTATCTGCATAATCTTTGTTAGAAATCTTTTCTTTTTCCCTTTTCTTTTTCCATTGTTTTAAACTGTAACCCATTGGCACAACATACTCTGAAAGTATCTCTCTTATTAAAAGTCTTATCTGTCTTTCACTAGTTAACATTATGTTGCTCCTGAGTATAATCTAAATATGCAACATCTATACATTGTTCAAAGTGATATTACTGGTGCTATAAAAATCGGTAGAAGTAAAAACGTTGAAAAAAGACTTAAACAGCTTCAAACAGGAAGTCCATACAAGCTTAAGCTCATACTAGAATTGAAACATCAAGGTTACATTGAAAAGCATTTACACCATCTACTTAAAGAAAAGAAGTGCAACTGTAGAGGTGAATGGTTTGACTTTGTGGCCACTGGCTATCTGCCCGACGAAATTACTGAAATGCTTGATCTTGACCTCATCAATTCTTGGTGGGATCATTCTCTGGATGTTCGTCACTCGTGAAGTACTCAGATATGTGCTTCTTGGGTAAAACCTGTTGAGAAACTAAAATCAAAGAAACTAAAATTAAACTAACGACGTTTCTTATTGTCAAAAACTGTTCACCTAAAAAGTAACTAGCACATGATGCAAATACAAATATATTGACACCATAAGCTATTAACTTAACAGGCCAGACAAAACCATTAAAAACTTCTGTCATTATCACCCAATAGTTGTATCCAATTAAGAAACATATTGGAGATATTAGCAATGCATTTATCCAAAAGTTATTGTCCCACCACGCGCTAAAAAGTCTTCCATTAAGTTGCAACCAGACAAGAACATGGCTAGTTGTTAATAAAAAAATCGCGTATAATACTTTCATCTGAACCTCTCGTCGATAAGTATTATACGCGATTATACTTTAAAAAATGTCTTTGATTTGTTACAAATTAATAATCAAATTCGCTAACTGTTAAAATCAATTGATTTTTGTCAAATAAAGGAACAGTCTTGACACCATAACCTAGCTTTTTTAACTCGTCAGAAACTTTATAAGAATTATCATCTAGCGAAGATATCCGAACATTAACAGTCATTGAACGCTCATCACCAACTTCAATCCTATCTAGTTTCACAGTCTTGTCATTTCTTCTTTCTACAACATTATAATAACGGTCAGGCTTTACACCTGTGCTATCATACACTGCTTTAAAGACTTCAACTGCAAAATCCTTTAAATCCTCGGGAGCACTTAACATATTCCACCCGCTAGATTCACGAATTATCTTTCTGTTATCTGCCTTGAAAACCTCTTCATTAATAAGTTTTCTTAGCTGACGTCTTGTTAATCTCATCAGTCGTATCTTCCCATCATAATATCTGAACAGCAATCAAGAATAGCTTGTTTTGTAACAGGACATTCACAACATTCAACTAAACATTTAATAGCTGCACAACAATCTTCACGTGAAACAGATCCCTTGTCTAACATGCTGTGATTTTGATGATCGTGTGCCATGTGCATATCAGTTTTTTCTTCAGGAAACCCGTCACATTCACAAGGATTTTGTCCACACGAAGGGCATGGAGCACCATAATCATCACAAGTACATGGGCTTTGACCGCAAGAGGGACATGTTGCTAATGACTGCATTGGGATAATACTCATATTTCCCATTCCCATCATATGCATTTCTTGCAAAATCATTTTCTTTATTTTATTTCTATTTAACTTAGACATTTTACAAACCTAATTTTTAACTAACTTTTTGATGAAGACTTTTTACTGCGCCTTCTTCTTTTTGAAGTTGTTGATGTAGAAGTAGTAGATTTAGCTTTTGTTGTTTTTCTTTTTTCAGCTTCAACAACAACTTTTTCTTCTAAAACTTTAGCTTTAACTTCTTTTTCTTCTTTAACTTCAGCTTCCGATTGTGTAGTTTCAAGAACAGGAATTTTTACTTCAACATTACTAATTGTGGACTCTGAGCCTTCCTTTATTTCGGGTTCTTGAATTAATTCTTGTTTAGCAATAACAGCTTTGCCTTTTTTGTTGATAACCAAGCTTCCTTGTTTTACTTTTCTTAATGTCGCTCTTTGTGAAGCACGTGCCATTTTTATCTCCTTTTTTGATTAATGCAACATAAATTTAAAACTAAATCAATGTTTATTTAATAATTATGCAATAAAATAATAAAAAACAAAAAAGGTTAGATCATGAATTCTATGAAAGAAATACTAAAAGAGTGGAGAAAATTCACTAAATCAAATCTACTTACTGAAAGAACTGCACCAAATCAATATTATCCAAGAGATTACCAAACTGCTGAGCAAAACATTGTTCAAAAGTTTAAAGACCATACGTGGATTTTCTTTGATACAGAAACATCAGGATTAGACGAAAAAGAACCACATGTTCAAATAACTCAACTAGCTGCAATCGGATATAATACAAACGCTTTTGAAACAAAACCCGAAGAAGTTGAAGGTGCAAGATTTAATATGAAAATTGAATTACAACCTGCAACACTTGAAAGAAAAGAACAAGAAGACTCAGGCGAAATTCCTTCTGATAATTACTCAATTTCAAACTTACTAGAAATGACTCGCTACTACGACGAACCATTTCAACCTCAAAGTCCAGCTGCAGTTGCACAAGCTTTCACAGACTTTATCATGAATGTAAGAGCACAAAGTCCATCAGGTAGCATCGTCTTAATTGCACACAATGCAGATTTTGATGTAAAAATGTTAAATGAACTATATCGTAGAGCTGGAATCACTCCCCCTGACGCAACCGCAATAGATTCTCTTGCATTCACAGATATCTATTTTAAGCCCGTTTTAGAATATATCATGAGCAACCAATTAGCTGATGAAGAAGACCAAAGATTAGCTGATGCAATAACTCTAATGAATAGAAAAGGAAAACCTTACTACGCCAGCAAACTAGGAAATCTTGTCACAGGTTTTGAAATAGAAAACAAAGGATGGCATGAAGCCACTGCAGACATAGCCATGACAATGGATGTTCTTCACAGTGTAATTGACTATATGCGCAGAAAAGGTGTAAACTATCCCGATGCTCAACCCGGACCTATGACCTATAAGTTCAGAAGAGGTGGTGCTGGTCCATTTCAAATGTAAAAATTAGCCAAAATCCCGGAGGTTCATATGAAGCCTATCATCATCAAAGACAGCAAGCTACCCCAAGCTCTGTCTTTTTTTATTGATATCTACGCCATAACTCTTTACCCTTTTATTATCATAAAAGACAAAGGAAATGAAACAACCATAAACCATGAAAAGATACACATAGCGCAACAAAAAGAGTTATTTGTAATAGGTTTCTATGTTTTATATGTTTACTATTGGCTTAAAGGTAAAGTTAAAGGATTGTCAAATGACGCAGCTTATATGAATATTCCTTTTGAACGAGAAGCTTACACAAAACAATATGATTTAAAATATCTTGAGAATAGAAAAAAGCATGCTTGGAAAAACTATTTAAAATCATAAATTGAGTTTAAATATATTACTACCACAGCCCCACACTTTGTACAGCCCTTTTGATTTAGCAACATCACGCTCGCTCAAACCTTTTTGTGCCCTAACACCAAATCTATCAACTCTAATTTGACCATCAGTATAAAAATAATCCACTCCCGTGTTACCAATATAATCAAATCCTACACTAGCGTATCCGTTTCCTTCACCAAATCTTCTATCTGCATAGGTCATTAAAGAGTTAAAATTATTTTCTCTACAATATGACTTAACATGTTTTAATAATTTACTTAGTCCACCTGCAACATGATGGTTGGGTAAACATGCAAAACGAGCAATCTCTATCATTCCTTTGTATTTTTTCTGTCTAGGAATTCTAATTGATAATGCAGCAACAATATTGTTATTGTGAATTAATCCCCAACACTTTCTAGAGTTGGTAAACCCTGAAATATGTGATTTTTTAAAAAATTCTCTCTCTTCTTGTTTTCCTATCTCTCTAACCTCACATTTCCTTGCGAAAATTTTAAAATTAATACAGTTAAGTCTATGTGATATCATTGATTTGCAAATATCTTTTTTATATTCCCACTCATCACTGAATATGTGAATTAATTTATAATCTTTTTCTAAACAATCAATTGTCTTGTTAAGGTGAAATCTTTTATCTTGTTTGTTTAATTCAGAATGCCAATACAACCCATTTGCTTCAATACAAACCCGCTTATCTGGAATAACAATGTCCAACTCTTTAGGACTGATAATACTTCTATCAGATGTTAATGTTTTAAACCCAAGCGATTCTATATAATCATTGATTTCTAATTCAAATTGTGACCTAGAAACTGGATAACATGTCGGACACAAAGAACCTCTTTCAAAAGATTGCAATGTTTTTTGACATGTGTTTCCACACTGCGTACATTGAAATTCTAGATATTGTTTTTGACGAGAATAGTAATCATCCAAACTGGTTTTAAGTTCAAATTCTCCTTGCCTCTCATCAATCCTTGATGATATATCGAGTCTATTTAATAATTTTGTTTGACTTATTCTTTTTCTGGTTTTATCACTGTGACGCCTTCCCCAGAAAGGATTTTTTTCTCCCGTCAACTTTTCAGATAACTTTAAAACCCTTGAATCAGTTTCTTTTGTTAATCCTTTGTTCCACGCACTAGCCTTGCCTCCTTTCTTGCCACCAAGTCTTGAAGCAACCCTAGAACAATTCTTGCAATACTTCTTAAACTCAAAAGCAACATATCTTGTTTCGCTACCACAATTATAACACATAGGTTGGGTCCCGCTATAAAGATATTTTACTGTGTACTCTTTTGATGAAAGGCTATGCTCACGCTTAACATGATTTGCAAAATCCTTTCCTTTTGATTCATAACTACAAATTTGACATTTCATAATGTCATTATACCCTTAAAGGGTATGCAAGTATAAAATAAAAAAGGGAGCTCAATTTGAGCTCCCTTTAAAATTATCTATGAAGTGTAAATTAGATTACATCCATATCCAAGCAAGTTACAGTACCGTAGAAGTCAGCACGTACCATTTTCTTACCGTAGCGGGTCATTACGCCCTTACGAGGAGTGAAATCCTCTGGTGCGAAGATGGTAGGAGTAACAATGAGAGGTACGTAAGGAGCGTAAACGTAACCAGTTTCAAGGTAAGAACCACCTTTGTAACCAACAAGGATCTTGTTGCGTGGGAAGTATGGATCTTTGTAAACTGTGAAACGGTTGCTCAATGAACCAATAGCTTCAGCGCCGAGTGAGAACGGAGCACCAACTTGTCCGTCACCATCGATTTTGATAGCTGGCTTGTAAAGAACAGAAGCTTCGAAGATGGTAGCAACTTCAGGTGAAACAACGATGAAGTTAGCAGAACCACGAAGAGTCTTACGATGGATCTCGTTAGCAACATCGATGATGGTTTCAACGAGAGTTTCGTACCATTCACGAACTGTACCGGTGAATTGTGGACCAGTAGCAAGAGCTGAAGCAAGATTTACAGAAGCACCAGTTGCCTTGTTAACAAATTTACCTGGTGAACGTGACCAGTAGTAGTTAGCGCCACGAGCTTCGGTGAGAAGGTCATTAAGAATCTCACGATCGATCTCAAGTGCAATTTGCTCAGAGAGAATTTGAGTAAGCTCAACTTCTGCATCAAGTGAGTGGTATGCATTAAGATCTTGCGCAAGTTCTGGAGACCAACGTGCACGTAACTTGCGTGTTGCTGCGGTAACTGCAATTGACTCAATCTTGATGTCAACTTCTGGAATAACTGGCTCTGGAGTAGAACCAAAGTTAGACTCAAATGAAGGAATAACAAGGGTTGAACCGCTTGAATCTGATGCATCCAAAGAATCACCAATTGCAAAAGAACCAGTGAAGTCTGCACTAAAAGTAGACTCGTCAACAGCTGCTGAAGCAAGAGTACCAGTAACAACAAGCATAAGATGACGGCTAGCTGAAGCTACGAACGGATTAGGTGTAAAGATTGAACCGTCCCACTCACCAATTTGGTTAAGACGACGAACGTTCATGATGCCTGCACCTTGTTGGGTGTCTGCAGCAACAGCAACAAGACCTTGAGCACTACCAGCTGTGTTTGTTACACTTCTGTGATGAAGCGCATAAGACTTAATATTTGTGAAGTCCATATCAGGAAGATCAGCATCTTGAGCTCTAACAATCAAGAAGTTGTAAGCATGTGTTCCAGCTTCGATTTGACGTGAAAGTTGAACATCAAACTGAAGAAGTTTACCATCAGATCCTGTGTGGACTGCGGTTTTTGATCCATCTGCAGAAAGTGTTGTAGTACCGCTATAAGCGCCAGAAGCAACTAGCAAAGGAAGTGGTCTGTCTGAATGTACTTTAGAATAAGTAGCACCAGCAAGGTCGTATTGACCTCCAACAGCTGAAGCACCTTCACGAATGCTTCTACCACTTGGAGAACCGTAGATTGATTCACCAGCGTTGTAGGTAGCAGCAGCTTGAGAAGTTCCAGCACTTTCGTTGCGGTCATTTGTACCACCAACGTCAGTTCCGTATGAGTAATCAAGATAGAAAAGAAGCCCAGAAGGAAGGCTCATTGGCTGAATAGAAACGAGTTCGTTAGCAACCAAACCACCGAAAACACGACGAACGATTGGGAATGCGATGTTAGAAAAACCGTTAACATCACCTGCTGCACCGTTGTTTCCCATGGTGTTAGCCTCGCGAAGAACTTGAGCAGCTTGGTTTTCAAGAAGGCGAGACATTGTCTCTCTCTTGTGTTCATTAAGACCTCTAAGAAGACCGGTACGAGACCATTTAGAGATCAATCTTTCACCTTCAGCACCGACGTTACGATCGCGGATACCTTCGGTCAATTGATTAAGTGTAAAACTTTTTGACATGATATTGTCTCCTAAAAATTATTTGTTTTTAAAGTGAGTTATTTAAGTCCAGCAAGTGTCTGCCATCTGTTAACTTCAGAGATTACTTCTGTATTCTTAGCTGAAGCTGAAGATGTAGGTCTTGAAGAACTACCAAACTTTCGTGATTCACTCAAAGTAGCCTTTGAAGAATTTGAAAGTGATTCTGTGAGTGACTTATAAAGTGCTTTGGTTTCTCCCAAGCTTCTTGCTTCGTCAAGAGCCTTGATAACTGATTTCTTTTGAGATTCATTAAGGCTTTTGTTTTGTAGAAGCTTATTAACGTAGAGCAACTTAGCGTTAAATAAGTTCAAGTCTTCCAACTGTTCACGAAGAGTTTTAACTGCACTTCTGTATTTATTCAGTTGTATTTGCTGAGATCGATTCTGACGTCTCAGATTACGAATTGCTTCGTTTAATTTGTTCATTTGAGGAGGATTAACAAAAGCATCTTTTCCTTCAGCACCACCGCCAAAAGCTTTGCTCTTTCCTGATTTCTTTGGACCTTTACCACCGAAAGCACCACCAACACCAGCAGAACTTCCTTTTCCACCAAAGTGATGGTCCATCTTTCCTTCTCTCATTAATCTTTTCATTCTAGCGATTTCTTGGCGAAGCATACGTGGGTCAATATCAAAAACCTCGTTCATTGCTTCTTCACCTTCTTCAGCACCCATAAGAGCGCCAGCAAGGTCTTCTGCTTCTTCATCACCAAGTTCTTCTTCAGCTGCCTCTTCACCTTCTTCAGTTCCGAGTTCTGCTTCTTCAGCTTCCTCTTCTTCATCTTCCATGATCATTCCAAGAAGTTCATCTGGTAACATGTCTTCTTCGATATCTTCGCCAAGATCAATACGAAGAGCGATTTCTTGAAGCATTGCTTCAAGATCCATATCAGCCATTTCAGCCTCAACCTCTTCTTCTTCGTACACTCCTTCTCCCATTTCAGCCATTTCTTCTTCAACAGCTTCGCGGAGAGAAGCGAGATCAACTTCGTAAAATTTTTCTCCATTCATTTTTTCATTCTCCTGAATTGTTATATTACTATTTATTTTGTTGTTTGCTAAGTTATCAGCGTTTTCATTTATTTTTTCAGCTAAACTTAACAATCGAGAACGCTCTTGACTGTTAAGATTGACCATGGCCTCTGAAATAGAAGCCTTTAGTGCAACCCCTTCATTCAAGGAAGAGATAATTTTATCACCACCGAGCATATTAACCAAAGACTTAATTGAAGCTTCGTCTAAAACAACTTCTTCATCTAAATCTTTGTCTTCTCTATCATCTTCTGCAGCTTCTTCATCAACTGAAGATTCTTCTTCAGCATCAGCTTCGAGCAGTTGATCTTCGATAAATTCTCTAATTCGAGGTGTAACAGCCTCTAAGATGGCTTTTTTGGCATTGTCTTCTGCAACTTCTTTTAACTTCTTTGCATCAGCAATTGCTTCTTCAAAAATTTTACTTGACATAACTTTCCTCATGTTTACTTTCTATATTTATCACTTAAAAAATAAAAAATCTATATTTCCAAGTATTCTTTTAATCTGGCTAACGTCTTTTTAACTCTATTTCTTCTCATATACGACCTCTCCATTTGGTCGATCATGTCGCTTAGACTAAATATACTGTCATCTTCTACATCTGTTAAAAGCTTATGTGCTCTAGATGTTCCATATTGTGTACCTGTTCTTTTATATGGTCCGGTTGTTCTGAATGCCTGACTTGAACCACCCGTCCCTAAAGGAGGACCACTATGTTTTGGCTGTTTAAAAGGTGAGATTCCTTGACGTGCAGTATTCCTGTGATCACCAGAAAACTCAAAAATGTTTGTATTGTGATTGCCAACTGCATATGCTCTATCAACCCTGCTATTATTACCTGCAGCTGGAACTGCTAGCTTAGCAGCAATACCCAAAGAAACATCTTCATCAAATTCATCTTCCATTGAATTGTAAAGATCATTTTCTTCTTTTTCTGCATCAGTAGAAAAGCCATACATTGGAAATGTATGACTTCTAGCTGTTTGACGATTTAAACCTGGACCGTCATCATAGGGTGTTAAAAGAAAATTTGCCATTTAGCTTTGACCGTCTGATCCTTGATAAGACCTTCCAGAAATATAGCTTCCCACAGTAACAATGTTTTGTTCAGCAATTCTTCCTGAAGTATCCGCAGGGTTAGCCAATCCACCAATTCCCGAACCAAACTCAACATTTGTTTCTGGATCAGGTAATTCACCGTTATAAACAGGCTGATCAGCTGCACTAACAGAACCAGGGCCAGGTGATGTAATGTTTGGCATGTAAGGAGATGCCGGTAAACCACCGCCACCAGTTTCAACTTCTGTTAAATCAGGTGCATCAACAAAATCTCTATTGTAAGAATTAATACCGTTTCCACCAACAACTGTACCATCCAGTGCGAGCTCTTGATAAGTTCTTTTTCTTTCAGCATCAGTTAACTCACCAAGATAAACAGGAGAAGCACTAAATGCAGATCTAAGATTTGCATCTTTTCTAGCACCGTATTGTTTATTAGGAGCCACTGCTGGTTGAACGATAACTTGAGGTTGTTCAGCCATCTTATTCTCCCTTCTTATTGAGAGCTTTTCTTATTTTTCTTTTAATAGCTTCAATTTTTTTAGCTTCATTAAGCTTTTTTTCTTGAATAGCTTTTACCTTTAAAATAATAGCTCTTTTTTGAGAAGCAGATATAATCTTTTTCTCTTCTTTGATAAGTCCAGCTTTTTTAAGCTTTTGTTTTTCTTCAGCAATAATTCTTTTTAAGGTTATTGCTGTTAATTTTGAGACGCTTTTTCGCATATTTATTCTCCATAGTCTATAGATAAACTATACTCAACTTTATCAAGATTAAATATACTGTTTTTATAAAATTTTCTATTTAGATTTCTAAATTATGAAAAAGCAAGCGTTGCCCACTTACCAGCGTTCTCGTCACCAAATAAATCTTCAGGATTGTTTTGACTAACAATCATTGCTGCCTGATCAGCACCCTTGGAAGTCGAAACCATTCCTCGACCTCTTTCAGCTGAAGCTTGTTCTTGTAAGGTGCTCATTGCTGTATCAGCTAGCAATTCGTTTAAAATTGGATCACCAGTAATATTTGTACTAACGTTTGGTGTCTTTTGTTCTTGCTGTACTTGAGCTTCTTCATTGTTAGCAAAACTAATGCTATCTAAATAACTTGGTCTTCGACCTTCAGAAGTTTTGCTTGATTGTCTTCCAGAATCTAAAGAGGCTAAGCTTTTTTTAGATCTTCTATTGGGATTTGAAGCTGCAGTTCTATTAATACTTTCTTTTAATGTCGAAGGTGAAGAACTTAAACCTTCTGATAAAATTTCAACTAAACATTCTTTAACAATGTTTTTTAATTCTGACCTACTTAAGCGACTCATTAATCATCCCAGTTTAAAATATCATTAAATATTCTATCAACTCTATCTGATTTGTTAAAAGTCTTGTTAAGATCTCTTTTAGAAATCGTCTTACCTTCACGAAGCATAAAAGCACCAGGTGTAGAAGGTTCAGAAACCATATCAAAGCAAATAAGCTGAAAATCTTCTTGAACTATTTGAGAATCGCCTTGGCTTCTTGTAGAACCTACGCCACGTGACGATATACCCAGTGTAACACCACTTTCAATCAAACTCTGTATAATTTTGCCGCTAGGTGTGTCAAGTATCTCTATAGTACCATAGACGTTGTCTCCATCCATGTGTGCTTCAGTTACAACGTGAGAAACATTTTTAAGTTCAACAACTGAAGAGTCGGGATGATCACATTCTCCAAGAGCTCTTTTTTCTTGAATGAGTTTTTGGTAGTTTACCATTTCTCTTTCTAAGATAGCTCTAGGGTAGATTCTTCCGTTTTGATTTAAAGTGTTAGCTCTTTGAATAATACCTTTAAGAACGATTTTCCCATACTTATCTCTTGACTCTTTGATAAGCTTTTTATCAACATTAATTGGACACCATTCGGTTAATAATTTCATATCGCTCATTTTATTCCTCGCTGTTTATCTCACTAACAAGGTTTGTGAGAGTTAAAAATTTAACAATAGAAGAATCAGATACATCGGTGGTATTTAAGTTTTTTATTCTAGATGAAACTTCATCAATCTTTCCATTGACAATTTTATTTGTATTTGTATTTCTAAAAGCTTCTAATGATTTTAAAGTTTGTGATTTTTTGTTCTCTAAATACTCAACCAACTTTTCTTTATTTGACTCATTATAAAAAGCGTAATTTTTGATAATTTCTTTTTGATCTTGAGACATGTGAGAATATTTCTCATTAAGTTTTTTAGTCATTAGATTAAAGACTAACTTATCTGACTGCGATTGTTCAACAACGTTTTGAACATCTTCAATTCTTTCTTCACTCTTCTCAGTCACCAACCAATCAATTGCTTTTTTCTCAAACTCAACAATTTTTTTCAAATTAGAGTCATCCTCTTTGCGCCATTCATTAAGAAGATTTTGAATATTTGCGTATTCTGAGTAATTTGAAACATTTCTATAATAAAAGTTCTTGTTATTAATTTTATAATTAATATCTTTTATCAATGCAGATTTTTCTCTATCAAGATTAACAGAGTCTGATCTTCTTGCCGCATTTTTAGCTTCAGTTAAAATTGCAGCTGCAGCAGTTGTAGAAGAAATATTCGAAGTTGCGAGTGCGTTAAAAAGTCTAAACTCCCTATAGAGTTCTGTTCCCTTAGCAAACCTCTTTTCCATGATAGTTGTTGCAACTTTTGCTAAATCTTTATCATTCTCAATGATACAATTAGCTATATGTTTAACAAATAGCTCATAAATAATTCCAACATTTCTTTTTTTATTATGCTTATTACTCATTATCACCTTCCCCTGATGAATTGTTCTCAGAGATTACAGATCTAGGTTTTCCTAGTTTTGAATCAAGTCTATTTAAAGTCGATTTAATCTTTGCTGTCATCTGCGCATTTTGCTCTATTTTAATATCTAAGTATTCACTAATGTCTAAACTATCTAAAGATGATACTTCATTAGCACTAGGAATATCCATCTTGTAAGATGCTTTTAAATCCATCTCATTTCTTGGTAATCCTGTTATATCATTTTGCGAACGATTATCTTGATATCTGTCAGCAGACATCAAACCATCTAAACCTTTCTTAGCGCGATTACCACCAAATGATTTTTTGTACTCTTTTCTTTTGGTTTGTTTCTGTGCTTGGTTTTGCCACTTTTCAAATTCAGTAAGTTGTTCTTCATCATCTTCTTCGTTTTCTTCGTTTAAAAGGGCTGAACTACTATCAATTAACTTTTGAACTTTTATCGGAGCATCATCGTCATCAATTGATAACATGCTTTTTTCAGCCAAGCCACCCATGTCAGGAGCCCCACCGCCTAAATCAAGACCAGGCATCGGTGCGGGCATACCTCCACCTGCTTCAGGACCTTCTGTTGGTGTAATTGTAGTAGATTCAATTTCTAGGTCACCTTTCTTATCAGATATCAAGCCCTTCTTAACTGCAGCAATCTCTTCATCATTAAGTCTAAGAATGTGCTTTTGAACCCATGTTCTATTGACCAACCCAGGAACTTGAAGAGCGGTACCAGCCGCTTCAAATCTAGATTTAAATAATTCTAGCTTCTGTTGTTGTGCAATAGTTGAAGGATTAGATAATCGCAGTGTAAAGTCTAAAAGATCTTCATCCGTAAAACCTTGGCAATATAAATGAACAATAGCGATTTTATTCATCTCAGAAAGTACTGTTCTCTGAATTCTAGCAATAGTCCTACTAAATCGAATATCTTCTTGAGAAAGTGTTGCTTTTGCACCTAATCCTTCATCATAACCCAAATAAGCTTTTGGTATTTTAAGCGCTGCAAAAAGTTTCTTTTGAATATATTCAACGTCAGTAGTTTCTCCTGTGATAGTTTGACCAGCAATTGGTTCAATTTTTGTTCCGCTATCACCGCCACGGACAGGAATAAAGTAATCTTCATCAATTGATAATGGATTATATCTTAAATCAACTCTACCGCTATTTTTATCAACAATGGGAGACTTTTTCAAAGCTGATTGGGCTTGTTCCATATAGTTTGCAATATCCTCTGGTGGGACATTTCCAACATCAATATAGAAAGCTTTTCTATCTGGGGCTCTTACGATTCTGTGAACAAGCATTGCATCTTCTAAAAGAATTAGCTGTCTCCAGATTCTTCTTGCAGGTTCTAAAACAGAAGAACCGTATGGCAAGAATGCATCATTACCCAAAAGTCTCAGATGAGATATTTGCCAGTTTTCTAAAACTTGATTTCCTTGTGTAACCCATCTAAATCTGACAGCCATAGGATCATTTTTATCGAAACCCTCTTCTCTTTCAATTTCTGAAATCGGCAAAGGATATGCGTTAATTACGCCGTAACTAGGATGAACATCATTAAAAAGAAAGAAGTCTCCATACTTTACAAGGTTTCTTACCCATGCTGTCATGTTAAATTCAATGTTCAGCGTGTCATAAAACAATTCATTTAGAATTTCTCTAATCTTAGAGTTTTCTGAATATATGTGTAGTGTTTTACCGTTTTCATCAGCAGCAACAGATTCTTCTGCATATATGTCAAGAGCGCTAGCAATCTCAGGTGTGTATTCCATTTCGCTGAAATCAGAATACCTTGCCATTCTATCATAAGTACCATAAGCAGACATTGCTGCTGAGTATACTTGAGATTGATTCTTTCTAAACGCTTCAAAAGCTGAAGAGGTTACTCTATCTTGTGCTTGCAAGACGTTTCTTTTTACGACGGGACCAGACCTAAAAAGTCTAGTCAGTCTTGTAAATAAATTTCCTTTAGGATCAGCCATGATAATTCTCTATTTTAAAATCCAATACATATCTTTAGGAATATTACTTCTTTTTAATGCATCTTTTACGTTTGTTTTTACGTTTGTCTTATTGTTTCTTCTATCAGTAAATATAGGTAAAACATTCATTTGAGACAAAACAGCATCAGGAGTGTCTTGATAATCAGCTGATTTTCTTGACATGGCACCTAACATTGCGTCATTTAAAGCCTTTGAGTTCTTACTATAATCAGAACTAGCATCAAACAGCCATGAACCGATTGCCAAACTCATAACAAGATCATCATTGAAGCCTCTTTTAGCTTGTGCTTTTCCACTTTGCCATGTAAAAACCTTAAGCTCTTCATAAAACCTTGATGAATATGATACCAACTGTTTATTCCTTAATACTTCTTCAAGTTTAGCTAATATCTTTGAACGTGATTTAGCGCTAGTTGTAAAACCAGCATTTTCAGGTGTTGAAGGAGCAATATATCCTCCCACCAAAGCTGTGCCAGAATTCTTTCTATAATACATTCTAGGATATTTCAAATCTTTTAATTTTACAATTGTTGCATAACCATATGAATTGTTTTCTGGGCATACAAGTGCCTTGTTATACTTCAAGCCAAACTCATTAATTGTTGCACCAAAGTCATCAGGACGTATCTTTCCTTTAAATTCTGCAACTACTTCACTTTCATCAATGTCAATTATATGAAATGTTGAATAGTCTTTAGAATCACCTCTGGCAACGTCTGCGGATAAAATATATGAATGCTCTGAAAGAGGATACTTCCAGATCCAGACATTATTATCCGGACCTTCTCTAGCTATCGGGTCTTTAACACTTGTCCTAAGCCAGTCGATTGATTTGTTATCCAAGAAAGTTTCACCTGAAGTAGTGAAATCACAAAGGTATTCTTGTGCAATTTGTCTAGGCGAAAGATTATTTGTGATTTGTTTAAACCACTCTTCATCTCTTTCAGGATGAACATCCCATGGTAATCTAATAGCATTGAACTCATTAAGATTTGCTTCAGCTTCTGTGTAAAGTTTGTAGTATTGTCCTCCAGCACCGTTTGGTGTAGACAAAATAATAACTCGACCACCTGTAGAAATTGTAGGATAGATACCAGTCCAAATAGTGTCAAAGTTTCTTACAAAAGCTGCCTCATCAACAATTAATAACGAAAGAGCTTCTGAACGACCAGCATCTTCAGATGTAGGAATTGCTTTTATTTGAGACCCGTGATTAAAAACAATCTCCTGTTTGTTATTTGAAACAATCTCAGGAAGCATTAGCCACTTTGGTAGTGATCTAATCATTGTCTTGACTTTTGTAATAAAGTTTTGTGCTACTTTTAGTTTAGTAGCAATGATTAGAACATTCTTCTCTCTTTGAAATATTGCCATCCAAACTGAATAAGCAGCAACAAGTGTAGACAAACCTAACTGTCTAGACTTAAGAACAATATTAAATCTGTGATCAATAAAGTCCTGAACACAGTCATCCTGAAACGGAAAAGTCTCAAAGGGAATCAAACCTTTTACAGGATGCTGAATTTTAAGATAATTCTTAAAAAAATAATCAGGCTCTTTACCACACCTGATTATTTCTCTAACTTGTGCTTGCTTGGTTTTGGTAGCCAATTATGCAACCTCAAAAGTATATACACTTCTAACTAATGCAGTTCCTTTTGGTGAATAAGCTGACATGTTGATAAGCTCAACTGATTCGTCAACACCACCTTTTTTGGTTTTAAGTGCGCGACCTGCTGCTGACTTAAAATCAGCTTTAATCTTTTTCATATATTCGTTACATGCCTTATTAAGCTGATCTCTTGCTTTATCAGCTTCTCTTTGCATTTCTGAACGGTTTAAAAGATTAACAACAACCATGCATGTGATTTTCAATGTTTTGTCACCGTGCATTTTACCAACACATCTGAAAGAACCAATTCCATCATAATTGTTTTGAAATGTGTCGTCAACAACACTGGCGAGAATATTAATTTCACTAAATTCCATCTTTTTACTCCGATAGCGTAAATATGCCAATATTGGCTTTCTTACGTAAATAAATATATTCTTCAACAGCACTTTCTTCAGGGCGCCAACCTTCTTTCCACTCTTCTCTTCTAGCTTCAACAAACGTTAAGTAACACTCATGACAACACTCATGTTCTCTATTTGAATTTAAGTCCATCATTGTTACCAGCGGAAATTCGCAAATATCACAAAAAAATCTTTGCTTTTCATTTGTTTCATCTATAATCTTGATATCAGGGTTGATATACATAAGAATCGACTCCTTTTCTTGTAATGTCAATTGTATTATCAACAATGTCCTTGATTGCATCAATATGTGATATCACAAGAATATTCTTAAACCACTTTTTTAACGAATGCAACAATTTACCACAAGCTTCTAGATTTGTTTCATCTAATGCACCAAAACCTTCGTCAATTATCAACATGTTTGTCTTAGGTAATGTAGAAACATTAATTAATGCAACTCGAATTGCCAGAGAAGCCATCATTTTTTCCATACCAGAACCAAGCTCCACAATACGCCTAGAATCACCGTAATTAATGTATATGTCCATCGCATTAGAATCTAAATCTGCTTCTAGTTCCACTGTAAAACCTACAACACCTTGAAGTATTTTAGATATCTCAGAATTGATTCTGGGTAACATAGAATGAATAATTTGAACAGGTATGCCTCTTTTTGAGACTGCCTGACTAAACATGTCGTATAGCTTTAAACTACTGTTTAGCTTTTCGTACTCATTCTTTTGCTTTGTGTAAAGCTTTGATTTAGCTTTCCAGTCTGCAAGACTATTGATAATTAATATTCTGTCTTTGTCAAAAGTTTTTATTTCTTTTTCAATATCATATGCTTTTGACTTTAAAATAGAAAGTTTACCATCGTTATCCTGCAATTCAAATTTTTGCTGTACTTCTTCTAAAAGTCGTTTTTTGTTTTGAGCTTTTTCAAAATCTTGAGAAATAATATTTTCACAACGCTCAATTTCAACCTTTATATCAGAGATTTCAGATACTAATTCTGATTTTCTTTCAATTAGTTTGTTGTATTTTTTAATTTTTGCTTCAAAGTCATCCTGAAGCTCAGAAAACATGTTAGATATATCATCAACTTTAACACTCAACATTAAAACTTTCTTTTGTTGTTTGTCAAGCTTCTTTTTGTTTTTATGAGAATCTTTAATAAACTTGCATGTCGGGAAAGAATCACCACAAGGTACTTCAGCAAGTCTAGATACAGATTTTTCAATTGAATCGAGTTCTTTTTTCTCAAGAGAATAAAGATTTTTAAGTTCTAATAACTCTCTTTCAATTTTTAATTTTAAATCTTTCTTTTTTCTAATTGATTCAATATCAAAGTTTTCGATAAAAGAAGAAATCTTAAGAATCTTCTCAGAACTTTCACTTATTTCTAACTCGAGCTTTTCTTTTCTTTCTTTTTGAGCTTTTGCTTCAGATACTAATCTCTTAATTTGATTAGATAGCTCATCAATGTCTTTTTGAGATACATGATCATTGTTATCTTTTTTATGAATCTCAGATCTAATCTTGTCTAATTGTTCTTGCTTTTCTTTAATGTCTACTTCGATAATCGCTTTCTTTTTTAAGTACTCTTCTATTTTTAATTGACTTTCTTCTATTTTCTTAGTCCAGTTTTCACCAGCAAGAATATTAGCTTTTGAACGAACCGACTGGAAATCTTTCCTTGAAGCATCATACATTTTCTCAAAGATTTCTAAATCTAAGAAATTTACAAGGATTGATTTTCTTGATGAAGCTTTTTCTCTAATAAAAGTATTCATTTCTCCTTGGGATGCAAGGCTAGTCATTAAAAACTCATCAGATGAACCAATTAGATTTCGAAGCACTTTTTCAGTTTCTCTTCTTTGTTCGTCAGTTAAATCTTCCATTTCTTCGCCACTATTATCCAACCTGTTTACTTGAAGCTTTGTGGGTGCCCACGGTCCATTTTTTGAAGATTTTTTTACTGTGTTTCTTTTTGCTCGATACTGCTGACCACCTATAGTGATATCTGCTGAGGATTGACACTTGCTTCTTCTGCTGTTTATAATATGAATATTTTTAACTGAACCGCGATCTGTTGTGTTAAAAAGATTATAAACAATTGTACCAATTATCGAAGATTTACCTCTTGCATTTCTTCCAAAAATACCAGTAATCCCAGGTAAGTTATCAAAATTAATATAGTTTCCCTCACCATAAGAAAATGTGTTATCAAACTTAATATTGTTTAATGTCCAACTAATGTTCCTATTTTCTGAGTTATTTTGAGTAACCTCATGAACATATTTAGAAATCATACCTTCTAAAGATTTCCACTCTTCTTCAGATAAAGATTGATTGTTATAATATGATCTAAACAACTCTTTTTGTGTTTCAACATCTCTTAAATTGATGCTGTTTTCATTCTCAGGGTCAATAACATTTTCTGTTTCTAATTTAGCATCAACTTTAAAAACAACCTCAGTTGCGTTGTGTGACTTCTTTAGAGTTTTTGCAACTCTTTTTGTATCTGACTGAGATATAAAGTTATTTGCTCTAATTCTAAACCTAGATCGCCTAGGCTTAGCATAACACTTTTCAAGTGTTGAATCAACATCACCTGCCCAATCTACGGTTATAAAAGGGGTTTCATTTTTTACCTCGTGAAACTCAACATCAAAGTCATCTTTTCCTCTAATGTCCCATACCAAAAATCCTTTTTCTGAGTCTTCTCCGTAGTTCTGCTGAATAGTAGACCCGCAGTAAGCTACAGTTTTTTCTTCATTAAGAAATTGACGCTTATGAATATCACCTAACAAAGCATAATCAAAACCTTTGAAAGCATTAAGGTTAATCTCACCTTCTAATTGCCAGTCAACATCAGTCAATGAACCCCTAACAGCACCATGATAAAATGCTATGTTTACTCTGTCTGGGTCTGGATTAATGTCTTTCCATCCTTCTTCATCAAAACAAGAGAATACACACCAGTCAATATTATCAAATCCTGAGTAATAGACACCAGAATCTTTGTAAAGATGAATATTTGGATTGTTCAGTGCTTTAATGATTGGTGTAATTGCATCTTGTCTATCTTTGTTAAGAATTAGACCGTCATGATTCCCTAGGATTACATGAGTTGGACAAATACTTGCCAGCTTATTAAACCACCAGCAAAGACACTGAATTAACTCAGGTGATATTCCTTGTGTTTTACTGTGAACAATATCACCGCCAACATATATTACATCTGGATTAAGTGATTTAGCTTTTTTAAAGAAATCGTTAAAAGAAGAGATGTATTCTTCATGACGTGATAATCCACGCCAGTGAACATCTGCTATGTGTATTATTCTCATTTTGCCTCATTTATCGGGTCATTTTTACAAGACAATCTCTTTCATCAGGTGTGAAATGAAGATTATATCCTGGTAATATTACCCAACATCTTTTAGAAATACAATTTTTAGGCTTGGGTGCACAACCATCTGTCATAACAATATAACCATCATATTCAGCAGCTACCTTTCTATAATGGGTTTCAACAGCATTAAAGCATGTGCCTCCAGAACGTGTTCTCTTTAAACCATCTAGGCTTTTATTCTTTTTCCAGACAAACTTTGATTGCTCATCAACGCCATAATCAAAGTTATAAATAGTAAATGTTACATCACGAGATAATTCAGACAATGCTGAAAAGAATAATCCTAAGTCATCATCACCAACAGAACCTGATTGGTCAATATAAACAGCAATGTTTGATGTGTGATTTGTTTTTGTACCGGGGTGAATATATGGATACTTCCTGTTAATACGCCTGAATGTTCGAGACTTCTTTGCTTTTTGCTTGCTTCCACAAAAGTATTGTAATGTTCTACGCCAGTCAACAACAGTCTCACCACCTTGAATGATTTCTTTTCTCAATTCAGCTGGAACAGAACCCCAGTTGTTGCTTCTTTGTGCTTTTTCAGATGCTTGTTTTATAACTTTTTTAACATTTGCATCTAAAAGCTCTCTATCAGACTCAGAAAGACCAGAACCGTCACCCTCAATGTGTACATCAACACCCATGTCACCGTCTTCAAACATGCTTTTGGCAGCTTCTTCAATATCTGGGTCTTCTGTTAGTTTGTTCATATACCACTCAGAAGCTTTGTCACGAGGAAAAGACGAAATTAAATCAACAAGTTTGTTAGCTTTTTCATTTGTATCTTTGTCATCCAAGTTTGGTGATTTCATTTTTTTGCCTGGAATTAGACCACCTTCGGGTAGTTCGCTTTCAGGAATAATAGAATTAATTGCAAGGTCTGTTGCAATATTCCAGAGAACATGCGGGTCTTGCTTTCTTGAAGTAACATGTTTGAATATTAGATGATAACACTCATGTTTCATCAATCCAAAGAAATGTCTCCTAGAAAGTGAAGATACAAAGTCTGGATTCCACATTAACGTTATTGTTCCATCAATGACTGCAACACCAGCTGTTGGAATACTGTGTGTCTTATACTTTCTCATGGCACGAATAATATCACTAAAGAAAGGCTCATCCTGTAAGAACAGGACAAGCAACTTACCTAGCTTTTTCTCGTTAATATCAAATATTTCAGGTTCTTCTTTTAATTCAAAAGTCATAATGCCTCCTGATTATATTATAATATAAGTAGCACTTTTTTGCATGTAAGGCAATTATTTAACTTCATTTGAAGTGTTAATAATATCAACAACCTTCTTGCCTAGGAACTTATGAAAGACCCTAATGTTTTCAAGTTCTTGTGTTTCCATAATCATGTTAAAGAAGTTAACGACCATTTCATCAGAACATGCCTCTAGAAAGTCTGCAACATTGTGTGCTTCTTGAACAGTAACATGATTGCTCTTGCTAAATGTAACAATCTGGTCAATCAAATCGTTCTTTTTGTCACTTGAAAGTGCAACAATTCTAGCTTTTTTGTTTTCCCACTTGTTTAAAATGTCAGTTGCAAAAAACTTAGCTTCAAAGTTCCTAACAAAATCAGAGAAAGAAACAGAAGCTTCAACACCAACAAAGCCAGTGCACATAGGATAGAATATATCAGGCAAGCTTTGACCAGCACAATCATCTGGGTTTGCATTTGCATGAATAAGTGCTTGACTTAGGCGATGCCATGAAGCAGGGTTTGGATATACCTTGCCTGGCTCAAGCTTCTTACTATAGCGAAGGTGTGCTGGATACTTCTTGATAAAGTTAGTTACGATATCAGGAATGTCATCGCGTCCAGTAGCCCAGTTTAACCAGTCTTCTGTTGTAGGTTCTAGTTCTGCAGACCAAAAACGACGAAGGAGTGCAGGGTCCATGTCAACAACCTGATATTCACTACCTTCATTAACAGCTGCATAAACACGTGTTTGTGGGTGAAGTTTGTGTCCGTTAAGTTCTCTATCAAGAACAATTTGGAAAGCACATTGTTGAACTTCAACAGTTGCACGATTAAGCTCATCAAAGAAAAGAACAACGGGTTCTTTGCAAGCACGAATTAACCAATCAACAGGTGCAAAACGTGTAACGCCATCTACAAGTTCGGGAAGACCAATAATGTCACCTTCAGTCATTTGCGAAAGCCGTCGGTCAATAACTGGAAGACCAACCTCTTTACCGATTTGATGAAAGATGTGAGACTTACCAATACCAGTAGGTCCTTTAGCCAAAACTGAAATGTCTTCAGGGAGTTTAGATACAACAGAAATAAAAGTTTTAATGTCCATGTTTTTGTTTCCTATTTGTTAGGGTTTTGTTGTTTGTATTTAAATTATAATTCTTTGTTTTTAATTTTGCATGCCACACTAAGCTTTTGAAATATTGATTTTTGAGACCCATATTCTTCCTTCTTGTCCCATAACCAAAACATTGTCATTCCATCTAGTAACATCTCTTAAGCTCTTCTTCTTTGTCACTTTTATCTTCTCTGAAATCTTTGAAGATTTTTGTGCAACTGAAATAATCATGCCAATCTTACTAATCTTTTTTGACTGTTGATAGTCATAGACTTCGTAATGAACCAAATCACCCTCAGAAAAGTTCCAAGAAATATTTAAATCTTGCTTCTTTTCATGCATAGTACTTCTAATTTCATGACGTTGCTTATTAGTAAAACCACCCTTCTTTTTTTGAGGCTTGGGCTTCGGTTCTTGACCAGCAGCAATTGCTGCTTCAATCTCCTCTTGCTCTTTCTCTTGCATTTGACGCTTAATGTCTCTTAATTGCTTGCCAGAAAGCTTGGCCATTTATTATCTCCTTGTATTTGAATTACACTTTTATTATAATATTAATTATAACATTTTGCATGCAGCAAATACAAGTTTATATTAAATGCCAAACAACCCAAACATATCTCTGCTTGACATAAAGCTTACTAACTTATCAATATAATCGTCACCAATTAAACTATTAACACGCTTTAAGTCAAAGTCTAAATCAGCACACAACATAACCCTTCCTGACCTTCCATTTCCGTCTGAAAAAGGGTGAACCCACTCATAACAAACATGCTTAAGCCACGGGTCCTGAAGTTGAAAGACCTTAGCCAGACAGTGATTAAAGTCTTTTGTGTCTGGATACTTAATACCGGTTGGCGAACTATGAGAAAAGCCACGAACACAGCCTGGGGTATCTCTCTCAATAACAATCGGGTCAAACTGGTCGTGAATCTTTATTATTTTAAATTTATCATCAATATTTCCAATTCTATGAGCCATTGTCAAGCATTTGAATTGAGAAAGCAAATGAGGGTTATCAGTAATTTGCTCGGGTGGAAATCCAAGAATAAAATTTAAAGCAGCATCATAACAAACGTCATAGTCAATATGATATCTTTCAATCTGATTTGTTCGATGTAAAAAATAAGCTAGCTCATGTGCATATTCTTTCATAAACTGAGATTCGTTCATGTCCGGATATGATTCTTTAGCTAATTGATAAAATTTATCACTTAATTTTTTATAGTGTTTTGTTGATAAGTTCATGTTTGAGACTGATTCGAAACTATCACTATTAATATATAGGTCAGATAGCATTTCTCCAATCATTCTGCCATATGAAACATCACTAGGAAAATGAACACAATTCTCAATCCTAGACTGACCAATTAACTCGGCAAATGTCCTTAAATCTCCTGTGTAATTCTCGAAGTCATTAGCAATTACCTCCGCAATAAAATAAGCAATTGCAGTGTGTCCGCTCGGAAACGAAGGTGACTTACAACTTTTTACATTTTTATAGTCATCATCATCGTTAATTAGAAAAGTCTTTGGCCTGGGTCTGTTATATTTGTACTTGAGATTTAACACAATAGTATCAACATCTTCTAATAGCTTTCCTAAAAATTTCCAATCAACGAATATTGCATTCTCTTTACAAAAAGTCTTAAATAAATCTTCCACACTTTCATCTGACTCTTTTAAAAAAGAAGCAGGAAGGCATGGGTTTCTATGATGATGCTTTATATTCTCTATGTCTTCTTGGAATTCTTTACTTCCAGGCTTAGGAAAAGACATGTCAGGAAGCATGCTTCCATTTTTAATGTATTTGCAGCTTCTAGCCATTCTTTTTTTGTATTTTTCATGAACGACGCTGTCTTTGGATTCTTTAAAAAGACGCTGCAGTGAAATCATTATTAAATCTCACCTTTGTACATTTTGTATGACAAGCTGTGATAAACCTCAGATATATCGTCAGCAATTGAAGAAAGGTGACTTCTTTGCCAGTCATCAAGTTCATATCCATCAGGAATCATATCATGAAGTTTTTGAGCGTATTCTGCTATTTTAAAAAGCTGTGACTTTGCCATATAGTTGTTATTGTGATCATGATGACCTTTTGTTGCATCAACATCATAACCATGACTAGTCAGTACACCTAATGTATCGCCTATCATTCCCATTGAATCAATAGAGTAATCAGAATCATCATCTGCAGCCATGCAACCGCATTCATATAGTAAAACCCCATGCTTGCTACAAGATTCTTCCATTGCAGCATAGCCACACTCCATGCATTGCCCTTCATACATTGCACCGCCACACTCATAACACATTGTGTGTTTTTTATGTCTATAAGCTGCTTCTGGATCTAGGTCACTAGGTTGAACTAGTTCTGCTTCATCCATCATTTTTTGCATTTCTTCTAAAATCATTCTTTTTAGCATTGATTTTGATAATTTTGACATTGTATACCTCTTAAAACATCGATCCTGATGTAATTCCATTGATTAAATATGTTACCCGTTCAACATTATCAAAAGGTTTTGCGTTTGATATCCAATAGTCAACTTCTTCTTTTGTCATATCACCAAAATCTTTACCTTTATGCATTGAAATCTTGACATCAACACAAAACTCTGACAGTAGCTTAGCAATCTTTTGTGTCTTCATCATAGCGTCAGGATCAAAGCATAGCGTAACAGAGGTTCTATTCTTTACAATTTTCTGAAACAATAGATAGTTTTTATCTAACCAGCTACCTAGACAACAAGTAGAATTTTCAGGGCAATTAATTAAATCAAAAACACCTTCTGTTAAAATCAATTCTTTGCTAAAATCAATTCCGATTTCATTGAATATGACATCTTTTCTTTGTTTTTTGCAATTGTTATATCGATATTTGTTATCTTTTTCAATTGTTCTTGAGATGTAATAGTTTAAGTTTTGCTCTTCATCAAACGAAGGAAATATGACTCTGTTCTTAAAACCGAATTCATCACTAATTCCAACTTTAAACCGCCATAAGTCTTTGTATTTGAATCCACGTTCTTTTAAATAAGCAAGGGACAGTCTTGCTTGATGATTACTACTTCTACAATTAGCAAGAAGTCTAAAATCTTCAGGTAAAGTAACTTTCTCTTCAATTTCTTCTTCAGACTCTGAATCTTCATCAGATCTAAAAACATTGTAGAGTTTAGAGGCTGCGTCTCTTTGTTTACAGTGTTTAAGTGCTAATCTGCCAACATTCTTGCCTTTAGATTCGCAAACCCAGCAATGATATACACCAGTATCTAGACTGATGGAAAGTTTAAGCTTGTTACTTTTACCGTTACTTTCACAGACAGGACAAAATACAGTAGCATTTTTACCGCTTGAGCTTATCTTTGGCAGACCAAATGTAGCTTCAATTAAATCAACTTTTTGTTTTACAGTTATCATGAAAACATAATAACATTTTAATTTTACTTTTTCATTGCACAGTATGCTTTTGCAATAACATATGCATCAGCCATGTCAAAACAACAAGCTTCTTTTACAATAACACCTTTTCTTGGGCCTGACTTTAAAGCCCTTTCAGGCCATTCGAAATTGTTTGGTGCTATTGCCATTACTTGTTCTAAAACTTGCTCTTTGGTGTTCTTCTTTGATTTCCTGTCAATCTTAATACCCGCATGTTTTCGAGCTGTTGAGACATTTAAAGCTTCTGCCGCTATTCCAAACTGATCAAAACAAAGCCATTGGACTATTCCGTTAAACTTTGCTAAAGTAAAGAGTGTTTTTGCTGAACTCGCACCAGAAGCAAAAGCTTGCATAGATTCTTCAACAACAACTTTTTTAAAACCGTGTTGATACATCAGCTTCATTAGGTGCTTTTTTACTTCTTTTACCTTGTCGTAAAAAGAACCTGCTTTTGTAAGGTTCACGTGGCTTATTGCAACTGGGTTTCCCAACTCATCAAAAACACAAAACCCTGTTATTGATGTTGAGATGTCTATTCCTAATATCACTAAAAATCCTGCTTTAATCTTATTATAAACTCATCATCATCAGCCTTGATAATTGGCTGTGCAAATTGAGCTTTCATAATAATATTAAAGTTATTATCGTGAATGTTAACCCCGGTGATGTATACTGTCTCTTTATCAGCATCATTAATGTTTTCAGAAGGAGGCATAGATTTAAAAGTTGCATTACTTGAAGAGTTAACAAGCCCCGTTTCAACTGGGATATTCATGATTAGCGTGTGAAGGTTTTGCTCACCTGTTAAAGATATCTCAGTTCTATCTTTGCAATAAAAAGACATGTGAGGTGACTTAATCAAGACTAATCCTTCGTTATAATATATGTCGCCCACGTTATTCCAAGTTGCCTGCTTTGTTAAACAATCTGCTCGATATAAAGAACCATGTTCGTTGTCTTTTAGCTTTATCTTAACTATCCCACCAGAACCTGTAACAGAATTGTCAAAAATCTCAAAACTTCCGGGAGCAATTGTATTTCCATAATAAAGATTAGATATGTCAAAAACAGTCATTTGATTGCTGTATGTTGTTCTCAATCTCGATGGAATAGAAAAGTAAGTTTGAAGCTCATAACCAGACACTAAAGAAAGTAGATCTAAATATGAGTCAGGTTTTGTTCCTACAAGCTGATGAAAAACATCTCCATCACTACCAGCACTTACTTGTGTTAATCTTTCTCCAACAAAACCTTCTCCAATATCTAACTCTTCAATGTAATCAGGATACTCAAGCCCACTGAGATCTTCGCGAAACTCACTACCATTACTAGCTAGAGATCTACGCTTATACAGTATTTTGTCAAGACTTATCTTGTCAAAAGATTCATCTAGGTATCTAGCTTTTAGACTTGTCAGCCTAGCTGTGTTAAAAGCACTGTCAATCAAAGGCTGGTCTAGAAAATCAAGATTAAAATCAACAGGATAATAATTGGGAGAAAATTGACCATTATCTGAGGGCAAGATTGATAAGTTTCTTGCTTTAAGTTGGTCTCTAAAATAATTTGCGTGTTTAGTGTTTGGTGAAAAATTACCTATGTTACCTTCACTAGTCAGCATAACAGAGCTAGATAGTGATTGAAGTCTTGGATGCCCATAACCACCACCAAGGTTAGATCTTTTAAATTCTAAAACAAAATTTTCAAGATTAATATCTCTCATACCTTGTCTGTTAGATATGTCAACATTAAAAGGATGAAATGTTCTACTAAGGATTGTATTGTCTGGACCCCCATAACCATTTTCAAAGAATCCTGGTGCTTTCAAACCTATCAAAGGAATTTCTCTTCTTTTTCCATAATATGGAAAAAAGAAAACTGGAACATAAAACTTTAAGTTATCATATAAATTTGTTTCACCAGAAACATTTTCACCATTTTCGTTTAAGATGGGTTGATTGCTTATACCGTTGTATCTTAAATATTCTAACTCTTGATTGTTTAAATACTTGTTGAAAAACTTAACATCGTGAATTTCAGCATTTAATCTATTTGAAAGAGCTGAGACTTGTTCTGCAGATGAGGGTTCAGTCCCTCCAGACCTGGAATAAAGACCTTGATTTGATGCAACAGTCGAGTTGAATAAGTCTCTACCAAAAACGTGAGGAGCATCTAAAAAATTACCAAGAACAACAGTATCACCATCAATACCGAATTTTGACTTTCCATTCGTATGAATAGAAGACGAAGGTATATAAAAATTTGTTGAATTGTCATCAATAACAATAGAACCAGAGTAGTTGTTTGTATTCTGGCCTCCCCATCTTACACAAATGTGATGCCAATGATTTTTATTTAGCTCTTGAGATGAAGTAAAAATTAAGTCTCTAGGATAACCCCCGCTGTTAGGATTTGATAAATCTACTGTCCTTGGGTTGAAATCTGCACTTTGACTCAACTGCAACAAGAGCTTAAAAGAAGAAACTTTTCCAAATTCGTCCGTTTGAGAGCCGCTAACTAGACTCAAGGCAATTGAAGAACTCATGTGGAAAATAGTTCCAGCATGATATTCAGCGCCTGCAGTTTGATTATCATAACGAGGATTAATCCAAAAGTCTAATGAAAAAGCGTTTGTAGGATAATATTGTCCGTTAATATTAGGATATATCAGACACGCATCATTAGGGACCTCTGACCCTGTGAAGAAGTTTAGTGTGTGATAGTTTCCATAGTGCAACCCAGAATCTGGATAATGATGTTGGTACTGAGGCTGCAATACTTTAACGATATTGTTTATTATCGTGTGCTCTTTATTGAAAAATGTCGGACTGTCAAAACGACATATTGGAATTGTTTTATTTTGAATTACATTTTTAGGAATGTTGTCTTCTAATGCATCTATAAGATTGATTATAGTTTCAACACCAGTAACACCATAGTTTGTAAAACCAATGAACAAATGATTAGCAACTGCCTCTATAAAAGCTTCCTGGTTTCCTTGATTGTATAATTGTGCAGTAAAGCTAGGATCATATGTTTGTCTAACCCTTGAAGATCTAACTGGATATATGTGAGCAGAACCAGTAGCACCTCCACCCACAGAAGAAGAAATAACAGTAACGCGTGGTTTTAGCATCACTGTTGTATTCTCAAAAAGTTGTTTTTCTAAATTAATAAAAGCCACGAGCTTCCCTCATTAGAAGTCGAGTCTTACTCTGAATGTCAAATCCTTTTCATCATTCTTTTCAACCGGACGGCTTAATTTTGCAACAGCTAACAATTGCTCATTTGCATCATATAAACCAACAGTTGTAATGAAAGAGAACGACTTCTGAATTCCTTGCTGTGTTTCATCAATAACTACAACTCTTCCGTTGCTGTCTGTGTATGTCGGGTTAGAAGAATAATTAAATTCATCTGCTGTAGCTCTACAGAATATTAATGTAGAATTAATCTGAGTATTGTTTTGGAATGTCAAGAATGTTTGAGAAGCACTATGGAATCGCACAGAAGCAACATGCTCAACAACATCATCGATTGATGCAGAAGTTAAAAAGTTTGGAATAAACTTGTCATTCATAACAACATTGCCATTAGAATTACCAACAGCATCAATGGTTCCGCTCATAATTTGAGAACCCGAAGATATTTTTGCTAAATCTAATATTGCAATACCTTGTTGATAAAAAATCAAGCCAACTGTTTCAGATGTATTTGAAGAATTGACAAGGTTTCCTACATCTCCACCAGCGTTGGATCTTTCAATACTTGATGCTGAACCGACATCTGTGAAAATAACTGATCCTGAAGTTGTACCTCTAAAGATATTATCTTGACCATTTGCACTCAAAGAACCATCTTCATCTTGTGTTGCTGATGAAGCGCTTTGATAAAATCTCATTGCAAAAGTCTCTCTTTTGATACCGTCTCGAACAAAAAGTCTTTTAAAACTTAAGAAAAGAGCTTCATCAACAAGGTTGGAATCAGTAGAGCTTCCAAACGGTGCAGCAAATCTACTGTCTGCATTGCCAAGCAGAAGTTGTGCATACTGTTTGTAAATATTTACCTTCTCTCTCATCATGAGTGAAGTTGATGCAAACAAAAGCTTTCCATTGACGTCAACACCAGTGTTTGCTGAAGAAACTGTTGATGATCCTGAAAACAAACCAACAGTTATATCAAACAACTCATTTGATGTTTGCAATGTATAATCTTGATCAAAAACTGTATGAAACAAGCTCGAAGTTACGCCAGGATCAGATGTTGTTCCTGTAACGAAAACTTGATATTTTTTTCGTGTTGAAGAACCTGAAACATCTTCCTCAACAAAATCAACTAACTGATTTAAAACAGACCTTGTTGTTTTAATATCAGTGCTTGCAATAGTCTTAAAAGTCGCCATTTATTAAAACCTCTTTTTCTTATGATATCTGAACTTCAATTGTTTGTGTTACACCAGAGTTAACACCTGTAATCTTAACAAAAGTTCTAATATAGCTTCCACCTGAAATGCTATATGTGTTAAATGTTGTAGTTGAGAAAGACTTAAGTCTTAAAGGAATCGTAGTTGTTAATTTCTGCCCTGTTCTTTGCTGTGAAATAGGATATCTATAAATTGCAACATTGTCAGAATAAACAATATCAGGTGATTCACCAGAGATTCCTAAAAACAAATAGTTTAGCTCAACCATAACTTCTGAATCAAGTAAATCAAACTCAATAGCAGTTCCGTTCTTATTTTCCAAAGATAGCTCAAGGTTCTTTAGAGAGATGTTTGAAACCCTTGAGAAAGTTATGGGATTTTCACTAGAGGTAAATTCAAGAACTGGAATATGTGTTAAATACTCATTTGAAATTGAAACAATTTTATTTTTCAATCCCAAGCTTCCTTGTGTCAGTGCTTCCATAATTGGTGTGTTTTTCTCAATTTTTTCTTTTCCAACTGTTCTTCCGAATTTTTGAATTATAGAATAATCTATTTCATCATCGCCCAAAGCAAACTGAAATATACTAAAAGAACCATCATTTCTTGATAGAGCTTGTCGCCCTAAATCAGTAAGAACAGCATCAACAATAATATTGTTTGTGCTATGATCTAAAAAACCCATTGTAATCTCCTTGAATTTAAATATATTACTTAAAAATTATTAGTAAAAATTAGTTTAATTAATACCATTAGTTCCAAACTCAAAACTTAGATTTTCTGCAGAAATAGTAACCGGGTCAGTGTCAAAAGGAGACCCAGAACGGTCTGCAATCTTTATCTTAATAAGCTGATCTTTTTGATTGTCAACATTAACTAAGTGAATTTGATAAGTTTCAAAGTCAGGATTAACAGAAAGCAGGTTTAAGTCATATTCGTAGTCGACGACGTCATAGGCGTTTAAATATTCGGATGAAATGTATTGATTTTTCGTAACTCTATAATAGTCTGGATCGAAAAATATGTTCATTCGATCATATCCACTAATTTTTGCACAGTCTAGAAACGTCTCTTCTCTTATGTAAAGGTTTGGATACGGCTTGGGTGCACCTGGGCCAGATATAATTTTTTGAACAATCCTGTTTCTAAATTTATCATAAACTGCTTGGATTTGTGGGCCGTAATTAGAAGTCATACCATGTGCATCAACACAAGCAACAGTGTAAATCGGGCTAGTGCCTCTAACATAGTTAACATCTAAATAACATAATTTAGGATAACTTAATTTGTAAAGTTTGCTTGATTGTGCAACTTCAGCAACACTAGTCCTGGAAGTAGAATCATCAAAGTCATATTCAGCTATTAATGTAAAAGGATCATTAACAGAATTTCTTCTAAATATCTGGAATCTTTTGATGTCACGCTGCGGGTTAAACGGAAATTGCCAGTGAATATCTGGTATTCTGTTTTTGTAATCTAATCTAATCCTAATATTTTGTGGCGGTGGTGGAGGTGTTGTCTCAACACAAACTGCTCTTTTGCTTGACCCTTCAGATGCTATTAAAAATTTAACTAGTTTAATCTCATCATTACTGCTGTCAGTTGCGTCATAGTATGTCATAGGCATTTCAACTTGGAATACAGACCTAATTTTATACAAGTAAGTTGCACCATATCTTATTTGGGTATCAATTACTGTAGACTGATCATAATTTCCTAACACATGTCTTTTTACCAATCTGGTTGAATTATTACTTAGAACCTCATACTTGTATAAAACATGCCCTATTTTTGTCACTGTTGTTTCATGATTGCTAGGATCAGCAATGTCTTCTTCATCAATAGCTGGAACAAAGTTCTGATAATCAATTTCATCAGCACGATTAGCGTATGTAGCAGCCTGTGCTGCGAGTGCATCTTGAATTGTCCTACTTGGTTCTGTCAATGCCTTGATCTCGTCTTGAAAAACCGTAAAAGGAAGCCTGTTGGATCTCGAAACAATGTCATTAAAAAACAGGTTGTTAAATTTTGTTCCGAAAGTCTGTTGAGATATTTGATCTGTAGCAAACTCATATATCTCTGGGTCTATGTCAGTAGGCGCAACTTTCATTCCTGAGCTCTGAATATTTGAAAGAAGTTGAGTAATTAACTTTTTGTTTTGACCCGTTACATTGCCATAAGAATCTAATAGATCTGAAATTTTTTCAGCTGCACTTAAAGATGAATCATCAGGGGTAGCTATGTTTAAAAGTGTGATAGCGCCTTTCATAAACCCATATATGGTGCTTTCAACACCTGTGTCTAATATCTCAATACCCGTGAAAAAAGGATTAGAAAAAGCACCTTCGACAATGATCTGGTTTAAGTTTTCTTCAATTAGTGCATTATTGTCAGGTTCATTTGAGTCCTCAGCATATGGATCATTAGTCGGACTAAAAGTAATTTTAACGTACCTAGGAATACTATTTAAGTTTCTATCTCCTTGTTGAACCTGAATTCCATATGTCAAATCAGGACTGTCAATATTTGATAAGTTAACTGATGGAATTCCAGAAGAATTAGTCCTTTCATCAGGAGTAAAATAGTTGTACACAAACCTACATTCAAAGTTTGTTGGTTCCGGAGCATCATATGAAAATGGTGGTCTAGATTCAAAAGAACTTTCAACTGATTTGTCAGAGCCAAAAAAGGCATCTTCAATCATGCTAATTAAGTCGCCGTCCTCAGTTGGATCATTACTAACTAAAACTCTGTCTTCTGGATCTGGAATTGCAGGAGTTTGAGTTGCTTGTGTTGAACCTCTGCTTGAATCAGCAGAAAAAGGAACATTTGACTGAGGATCAACTGAGCGCGTCATTTCTTCAAGTGCAGAAAGCGTAGTTACACTTGAAACATTTAAATTTAACAAACTTGTATCACTGTTTAAATTTGACAAATTTGTATTATTTTGTGAAACCGAAGGATTGTTGTTTACTTTTGCCATTTCAAGTAATTCCTTTTAATTGATCATTTAAATTTTTAACAGAGATATGTGAATAGAATACTTTGAAACATGTGTAGAATTAGGATCTAGACCTTTTAAATATTCATCAAGTTTATCACTGAGTTCAGCACTTGAATCAAACAGAGATTGACCATCTGCAATGTTTATTTGGGGTGCTGAAAGTCTTACAGGTGGGACCTGTGTTCTACCATCAGGGTGCAAAGAGGGATTTTCAACAAAAACGTCAGTAGAGCTAGCTCCATATAATAAATCTACCGGTGCTGTAAAGTCTCGCTCATTAATCATTATTGAGAAAACACGATCAAAACAATTAACAGATAAAGCAGATTCTAATCTAGCAAAAGGAGCAAATATTGTATAGTTCTTAGAGACGTTCAAAGCTCTTGTAAATGCAATTGCAGAGTCAGGATTTACATTTGCTGAAGGGTATAATTGAACTAAACTATTTGTGTAATCATTAAAAAATTGTTGCATATTTGCATCAACAGAACCGTTAAAAAGCTTCGAAGAAAAAACTTTAAAAGTCTCTTCATCATAATCAAGCCCAGTAGTAAGTCTACAATACATTTTAAGGTAATAATCAAACAAATGATTTACATTGAGACTATATTCTAAAGATGATGGAATGCTTATTCCACCATAAGTCTCACCAAGCCTCCCATCATCCAAACCGCCACCAAAACTATGATATACTTGCATGTTAAATAAAATATCTAGAAAACTCCAGGAGTCAGAGTAGTTTGCAACATGATTAGAAGCAAAACCAGTAGGCCCTTTTGGTAGTATAAATCTTTCCATGTCAAAAACAAATGTCCTCGGATGAAAAATCACATCAGGATTTATTTCGTCTCTTTTAACTACATGAATCGCTATTTTAGTAGCACTTTGAAATGCAGTATCATTAGAAGCATCAAAGGACATACTTTGTAAAGCAGTTAACATACCTGCTGGTATACCAACATGGATAATATCTTTTTTACCAAAGTTTTCGTCAGAGTTCAAACCGTAGCCTGGCTGCGACAAGACCTTGTACATTAACTTAACATCATTGACGGCAAAAGAATCATAAACAGAAACAAGCTTTGAAATATTTGTATCTACGGGAGCTTGGAAATGATTAGTTAATGACTTGTGAAGAGAAGCAGCAGTCACATTGTTTAAAGCAACAAGATTGCCTTCATCTAGAAAACCAATTCTTCTAATTAATGAGCCGGCTAAATAGTTTCTAGAATCGCTATTAAGGGAAATAGAAACATTAAGATTATCTTGAGCTGAATTTCTAAATTCTTTTAAATTTTCAATAACCTTCTCAAAGAAAGCTAAGGGTTGCAAGATATTATGTCTCTTTACCCTAATTGCGTCTTTCACCATAGACATCAATTCGGCTGTGTTACTAAAACCTTCTTCAATTGCAGCATCCCGGTCGTTGTTCTGATTCCACCCATCAGTTTCTGTCATTAACGCTCTCTTCAAAGCCTGTATTGTACCTCTGGCAAAATACAGGGCAGGATTGTATCTGAGCTGGTTTCCTACATTTAAATCAAAATTAACAGAAACTCCTTTCTTATATATTCTCATTGCCCACATGTAAAAGATTAATGCTCTTTGAAAGCTACTTGTTGAAAATATACCACCAAACTGACCAGGGTTTGCAACTGGACGATCCTTGCTAACATTCGTAGCGGTGTTTAAAAAATGATCTTGGAACTTTACCTCACTCACAGCGCTAGCTAAGCCACTAACAATGGGTGTGTTTCTCATAACATGATGCAGATATGTAGATTCAAACGAAGGCCTGATACCTCGCAATCGACCGTTGTATCCTCCAAAAAGGTCCCTGGCAAATGTATCATCCTCGTAGGCACCATCCCTACCCGAATCATAAATACCTACAGCATGACCAAGATTGTTCTTTGCACCAACTCGAGTACCTAAGCTTTGAAAATCAGGACTACTTCCTGGATAAGCAACAGTGTTATTATATCCAAATCTCTTATTAGAACCTGGGGCATCTTCAAACTCATCATTGGTTAAATCATTTATTCCATTTGTTAACAAACTTGTAAATTCGTCATTTATCGAATTAAATTCAGTATCGCCAGTTTTTAAACCCCCAGCTCCGGAGAAAAAACCTCCAAAAAGACTTCTTAATGCTAGATCTGTCCTATAGCAAAACATTTGATAGAGAGCATTGACGTCTTCCCGTTCCATGGTAATGTTTGTTAATCCTCCTACACTGTACTCTTGTTTAGCGACAAGGAATCCAAAGTAAGCCGATTTAAATGACTTAATCATACTTTCAACATCTTTTCCACTTTCTGCAAAAAGACCTAAAAGAAAAGCCTCTTGTTGATGTCCAGAGTCAGGTTCGGGGCCGCCTTCGAGTCTGTTGATTGCGTCCTCAAGTTCATCTGCTAAGAGATCCATATACCAGTAAAAATAACTTAAAGGATTTAATGGACTATTAATCTTACCAGCAGATCCAAAGTCACTGTCGTGAACGCCATCACTGCTTGAAAAGTCAAAGCCTAAGCTATAATAATCTATTATAAAGTTTCTGACTTTTTTAAATTCAGATTCAAACTCAGAGATAAAGCTGTCTAGAGTTGATAAGATAGTATCATCTTCAGTAACTGCATCTAGAATAAATGCACCAGCGCCTAATCTAACTGGACCTATAAATTTAGCTGCATTTTTTTTCTCATCTGTCAAATCATTACTATACTCAAGTGGAACAAATCTACCATCAGGATTGTTAGGATCAATGTTTAAACCTATAGCTAATTGAGCAAACTCTGTTAAATTTGAAAATATTCCGTTTAAATCATTATCTGATTCTTTAAAAACAGCGCTTCTATAATTTTGATATCTTTGAGTCGCTGTTGAAAAAAATGCAGGATCTTTATATAAGATTCCTCGCAAGATGTTTAACGCAGGAAACAATCCTGTTCCGTTATTTTCACCTACACCGGCCGGCCTAATATTTGAACTGACTTGTCTTAGGTTAACATTTGCACCTACAACCTGATCATAACAAATCGCTGCTATTAGCTCAGCTAACGCTTGATCTGTACTTCCATCTACTGCGTTCAGCATCGAATTTACATTAGATTCAGACAGTGAAGAACCATAGCTATCGTAATCATAAAGATCAGAATCACCATTCACGTCACTGTAAAAAGTACTTCCCGCATCCTGATTGGAACCGTTGAGTAATCCAGGATTGTACATGTTGCTGGTGTAGGGTTTAAAGCGCTTAAGTTTTTCAATACCATGTCTTATTTTTTTTGCATTCGAATCCATAGAAGAAAGAATAACCTGATCAGTAATTGTTTCATTGACATAGTCATAATTAGAACTAATGCCTACAGCACCAACATAATCACCGGGAGGATGATTTCTTATGAACATGCACTCTGTGTAAAGTTTTGAAACAACATTTAAAAAATTTATGGTGTTGTTGCTGCCAGCTGCGTTTGAAACCCCTGTTCCAAAATCTAAAAAAGAAGTTACCCCGGTGAGCCCACCGTAATTTTGACCTGTGCAAATTGAAATTATTTTAGAATAGTTATCTGAATTATCAGTAGCAGCGTTCAAATCTAGATTAGCGAAATTAAGAGCACTATTCAATGTAGACTGCAGACTTACAATTTCTTTTATGTAAGTGACAATTGCTGGAATCAAAGTTTTAATAATGGCAATTTTTACAGCAGTTTTTGAAAATTCGTTGTCTTTGTTTTCTGATGATATTAGATTTGAATCAAGTTGATCAAGATTTAAAAATCCAAAATTAATTGCAGATTCAGACAAAGAGTAAGGCTCTAGATTGATCAAACCTATAGTAAAAGGGTATTGACCAGAATCTTTGACCTGAAAAAAACCATCGACAAATTTATTTAAAATAACTTCAACATCAGAGTCAAATATACTTCCATAAGGATAAGCTGCTTCAAAAACACTGTCAAAATAACCTGTCACATTCGTCATATCATAATGAGCTCGTAAAATCCCGCCGTCAATTTGGTCTTTTGTAAATCCCGATGCATCAACAATAAGTTGTTCAGCAAGTAAGTTTGCTGTTTGGATTAATGTTCTGTGTAATTCAATCAATCTAACAACTTGGTTTACAACGACTGTTGGGTTGTCGGCTCCGAAGTTTAAGGTTATACTACTTTGATCAACTGTGAAATCTTCACCTTTTGCAATCGGAACAAACTCATGAACACCTAACACTTCTGCTCTAATCGGGTTAATTCCTCTTCTTGCAATTAGATTAAACGCTGCAGAAGCATATGAGTTTGATATAGCTTCTAAAGTTTCTTCGTTTAAAACTTCATCAGGAAGATTAATAATATCACCAGAACCCCCAAGAAGAAGTCCAGATTCAGACGTGGTATAAGTATTCGTATTTACGACTTGTTCACTTTGTTGTGTAATACCCCCGCCTGTCTGCTCAGCACGATTACCGAAATAAGCTTGGAGAGAATAAACATCTTCTGTGTTCGTCGAACCACCGCTGCCTTGCTCTATTGCAGGACTAACGCTATCTAAACCTGAAAAATCATCTGGTTGAATGGTAACATCAAAGTCGTCATTGTTCCCCCAGTTACCCATTAAAACACCTCCACAGATCTACTGTCAATTTTTAAATTTTTAACATGAATAGGCCTTGATATGGTGCCATTTGGTTGTACAACAACAGCAAAGAACTTATATATACCCGCAGGATTATCTAGCTCAAAATAACACTTGAGTGGAAGAATACCACGCTCTTCAGGCTCAAAACCTTTTTCAGTTTCAAGGCTTTTGAAGAGCATACCATGATTGTTTATATGTCCATTTCTTGAAATGCTATGAATAGCCACAAAATCAACATTTCTACCGCCTGTTTTCAAGTTCAAATTCATTATACCTCTTATACTTAAATCCTCACGAATTCTTTTTAAAATATCTTCGTCACTTTTCAAAAAAGTCATACCATCAAAGTTAACATTTACTGTATTATCATCTAAACTTAAGTTGCTAGCAATTGGAATGTATTTAATATCACCTGTGCTTTCTTTTTCGATGACTGACTCAGATCTACTAAAAGCGCTTTTTGTTCCTGGCGCAATAATTCTGCCTTTTTTAGCGTAATCCCTGCTAGAAAACTTCCTAGAAACAGAACTTTTATTTCTATCACTCAGCTTTTCTAACTTCTTTTTTGCACCTAAAAGATTATAAGATTGATCGCTTGAAACAACTGAATCTAAAACTAGCCTATCTATTTTTTCATTAACCTGAGAGACGATATCACTATTTAGTGTTGTTAAAGGTGTAACTTTTAAAAACATGTTGTCATTAGAAAAGTCAACAGAAACGGGCACACTAAATTTAAAATCGACTGCACTTTTAGATTGAATTGAATCACTATTAGATATGTTTGTCACTTGAACCTCACCCAAGTCAATTGACTCAAAACTGTTTTGATTAACTACTTCCACCTTCAGAGAGAGATTTTTTGATATTGATTCTCTAATCTGTCCCAAATCATCTTTGAAGAGTTCAAAATTATTTCTTCCCAACTCTTCAAAAGCCCTAGTTATCTCGTTTGTCTTGTTACTAACGCTACCACTAAGCGTAAATGAATTATTTGACCTTCCAAAAGTGTTTTGCTCTAAAGCACCACCCGAAGAAACAACTAAAGAATTAAGATCTATTAGCCCAAGTCTTTTCTCAAACATTTCTATTGCAGAAGTTGATGATATTTTTGTCTCACCATTAGAAAAAGTCATCTTTGCTCTATATTCATAAACCTCTTGATCTTCAACATCATCATCAAAGAAAGAATAAGATACTAACGGTGATGATGTGTTAACAAAAATAGTCTCAGCATCGACGAGTAACGGGTTGTCATTTAGAATTTTATCTGCAATTTGCGATCGTGTCCTTGAAGCAAAAGAAGAAACTTGTGAAAAAGAAGTTTGTCTTTTGCTTAGTATCTTTTTAACAACTGTTATTTTTTTAACGCTAATAGGAATGTTTGATATGTCAATCTTAATAGATTCATGACCATCCTGATTAGAATTCCTAGCGACAATATTAACAGTATCGTCAAGATTTAGTCTTACAATAGATTTGGTGTCTTTAACTTCGATTGATTTAAAATTATTAATCTCAAAACCATTGTGGGAAATTGTTACCCTATAATTAGCACTACCATACGGTACATGATCTTTAAATTTTCCAGATTGACCCGGGCTTATGTTCAAGGTTCTTATCAAAACATAAGATTTAAAATTTCTATCCCTAGAGTTTTTAAAAGATTTTCTATATACATTAAAACTCAGGAGAGCATCATCATTGTTTTTAATTTTAATAAAATTATTTGTCCCCCTCCTGGTAGCACTTAAATCATAGTCAAGTTCAGGAAATGTTTTTAAATACCTCAACTCCGTTAAGTTGACTTGCTGCGAAAAAGAATCAACAACCCTTCCTTTTTTATCTCTAGCTTTTATTAAAAAAGAAAGTTGGTTACCGTCTGTCAAATCATTGATTTTGCTTTTACTAATATTGAAAACTTGTGAAAATAAATCAATATTTCTTATCTGGGAATATTGTCCTATAACATACTCATCAATAGAACTTAATGATGTGGACAAACGTTTCTGAATTAAACCATTGTATTGATTAATTGCAACAGCAGTTGAGCTAGAGAAATCCTTATCTGAGCTGAGAATTCTTTTTTCACCCTCTTTAAATCTAGAACTGTTTAAGTTCAAGTCTGAAACTGAAGAATTTTTTTGCAAATCTTTAAAAGCTTCATCATTCGAAATAAAACTTGTCTGAAGTCTGGATGACAATTTAGATCTCAAAGAAGCTTCTGTAATATCATCTGAGATAAACAAAGACTTTAAATCTTTTGACTTAGAAATGTCCTGTTCAATGTCTTCAACCCTAGAACCAGCAAAACTGCGTTTGTTTAATTCTGGGTTTATTTTTCTACCAGAACCTGATGCTTTTTTAAATCTTGTTTTATTTTCTGGGATTTTGCTTTCAAGAATATATTTCTTCCTTTCACCCAATACTTCTTTTTTAGAAAAATTAGGTGAGTTAAACTTTGAAACAGTTTCTGAGTTTATAACATCATCAAAACTAAAGTACCCAACCCTTCTATAATTCTCATCTTTCATCTTATCAGTAATATTACTTCTGCTTCTATCGCTATAACTTCTAATCTTTTTTGAAATAAATCTTCCACTATTTTTTGAATTCTTTTTTTTCTTACTGATATCGTTAACTGTATTTGATTTTTCATCAAAAAGCTTTTCTCTAGAATAGGAAAAACCTTGTGAAGATTTTTTTTGACTTTTGGGTGAACCTTTACCGATAGTACGAGAAGTTTCTTCGGGTAGTTTAGAACGCTCTAATAGGACTTCCATCTTGCTAATCTCACCATTTAAAATAGATTCTTTGTTTAGTACTAGATACAGTTTGATTTGTAAGTTTTTCTCGTTATCCTGCGAAGAAAAATTGCTCAAAAATTTTTTTTTCTTTCTTTTTGTTACACTTTTTTCTTCTTTTTTTATGTCGTTGATTAAAGTGGGAAATGTATCAAAATTGTGTGAACCCTTAACACCATTTAAAATTAATTTCTTTTTATTTTTGTTAAGTATAATCATAAGTCAATCCATCACGATTGTGAAAATATTTATAAAAGTTGGAACATTGTAATCATCTATAAACACTTTGCCAGCATATATGACTCTTTTTTCGTATCTTTGATTTGGGTCATTTTCATCATAAAAAACGCCACCATCAATTAAGTCAAGTTTTTTAATTGAGTTCTGCATAGGACTAGTATTGTTTTGAATAGACCCGCTGTTTGTCTCATAAACCTGAAAGAAGAAGTTATTAAATTCACTTTTTTCTGTAAATGAAATTGTTTGAAACTCTTTTAAAGAAACACTTTCAACAGGCACCAAATCTTCTCTATTAAAAACATTAAAGTCTCCAGAAGAATCGTATCTAACGTTAGAATCATTAGAAAGATCAAGTCCTGTTTGTGCAGAAAAAGCAATGTCACCTAAAGTTGATTTTATATCTGGCCATGATTGCTGAGTTGTGTTTCTAAAATCTGTATAATTACCATAACTTGAACCATCTTCATTGACTGGTGGTAAAAATTGATTTGCAGAAACATATGCCAATCTTTTATCCAAAAAGAAAGGTTCAGCATCGTTAACATTTATTATTTTATCGAGAGGTGTTCGAGAAAAAGGAAAAGAATTGGATATTGTGAACGAGATGTTTTTCTTGTCAACAGTAAAATTATTTTCTGTTCCTCTATTTTTAGTCCCCACTAAATAATTTTTTTGGAAATGATTAATAGAGCCTGATATTAAATCTGATGAAAGACTGTTAAAAATAGAACCATCTGCTGCTAATAATTCACCGACATCTGAATTTTCATAGCTGGTAAGAAAAATATTGTCCCCTACAATAGAAGCAGTGGTTGATACATTCATCTCAATTATTCTACCTTTGTCATCTTTTTCAGAAACAATGACATTTTCAGGCCTGTCCATAACTTCAAAATAAATCCTGCTTGTAGCGTCTTTTGCACCAAGCGTGCTGTCATAAAAAGCGTGCATGTCAGTGAAAGAAGCGAATTCAGCTCTTAAATCACCACTTGCAAGCTGACGCTTACCTTCTTGTGTCAAGATTAAATCTATAAATCTAGTTTTACTGTCTAATATGCCTGCCATGCTATTTAATTATACTCAGTTACAATTTTTAGGTTAACAATTATCTGTTTCTAGCAGTCATGTCATCAAAGTATGGCAATGAGCTAGTAGCGTTTAAACTCATGTTTGAGCTTTGCGTGTCTGAATTGTTCGCAATTTGACTGGGGGTTCTAATACTGAAACTCTTAAAATCTAACTTGTTAGCATTAAACGAACCCGAAACAAATTCCACAACAACGGGAGATTCAATTGATTTTGCTGAGGGGTGACCTAAACCAAACCTTGTATCCCTCTCTTGTTCAAACATGTCCCTAACATGACCAAAATGCTGGTAATTAAAGTATACTTTTGAATGTTTAAAGATATTTGGGCCATCATCAGTGTCAGGATTTTTGTAGTTTTGATATGTTCCGTAATCAAACCAATAAGAATCATTTTTATAATTTGCATCTGCAATTCTTCTTTCTGACTTTAGATTAAAACCCCTAAGTAAGCTTGAAGCTAAAGTAACATTAGAGATATCGTTGTTAGATGTTGAACCATTAAAGGAGTAGATATTAGTTGCGCTTCCAACTTTGTATTTTCTTCCTGATTCATCAAAAACCGAAACTCTTGAGACTGGATCTCTTTGATAAGGTGGCTTAACAACAAAACTGTCTATTGGCTGAGTTTCATCACTTACAACACCTTCTATTCTGTAATAATTTACCTGGTCAATAAAGCTACCAGTATATTCATGTCTTATGTTTGTCTGAAATTGATCTAAAACTTTTTCTGCACCAACTATTTCATGAACAGCGTCTGAAGTTAGATTTTGATTCAAAGTGTTGTGAGTCTCTTTGTTATCTTGAATCAAAGATCCGTAAAAGAAAACCTGAGTCTCACCATATAATTTCATTTTGTTGAATTTTGTATCATCACTCCCGGGCAAAGACCTAACCAATTCTGGAACTGGGTATTGCCAGCCAAAAATTAATCTGTCTTCTGGAAACAGAACATAAGGAGATACTTGATCAATTGAATCTTTTGAAACAGTTTCTGCAACTACAGGTTGCGCAGTGTCAGCAGGTCCAGGGGTGAGGTATGACTTGCCTGGAGTTAAGGAAGTGTTGCCATTAACTAGTGATCTATTTAAAACATCAACAATAGAATAGCTTCTGCCACCAAAGTCATCCTTTAAGAACATTGATCTGTTTTTCATCCATGTCGAGGGAAATGTTACATTTTTTTGTCTAATTTGAACTCTTTGACTGTTATTTGTTCTAGGAGAAACCCTGCAAGGAAACTCCATGATAAAACTTCCTGTAAAAGGTTCTAGGGCGTCTGATCCATTCCATCCTGTTTGACCGTTTTTTGCTAATATGTCAACAGAAAGATCTCTTTCTAACCCATCTTCTAATGCATCGTAAATATTTATCAACGTACCATCACTAGCAGAGGCAAATAACGTCATTTGACCGTAAGATATTAATTCTCTACTTGAAGGTGTGCCGTCTGTCGTTGGGTTTGCGTTAAATTCAACATTATAATTTGCAACCCTGGCAGGGTTCAAGAATCCTGGGTCAGAAATTGTTACGTTCTGAATTGATCTAAACTGATCCCTTCTTTGATTTAAAACAAAAAACGTAGGAATTAAAACTTGATGATTGTCAAATTTTCTTCTTGAGGGATCATCTGTTCCAGGTAGTGTAGCATATTGATTATAACTTAATCTGAATGCTTTTTGTGCTTGATTTTCTGTATTTGATGTTCCAGACGCAAACTCGAACATTGCTGGGAACTTAACAACAATCTTTTCAAGCAAGAACGGGTGATCAATATATTCACTCATGGGAACAGTTCTATCGTCGAGAACTTCAAAATCACTTGCAAAAGGAAACCCTGTTGTCTTTACAGGTCTTGCAAAATTAGAGAGAATATCACTGCCAAATTGTTCTTCAATCTCTCCGGTAGCTTCTGAAGCAGTAGCAACACAATTTATAGGGCCAAAACCCAGGCCTTGTGCAGAACTAAGATAATTTTCAATGTCAGTTTTACTTGTTGCATTAAAATCTAAATGGTCAAAACCCACATAGTTTGTCCAGCTTTTTGTCTGATTATTGAAATATACCATGAGCGTTTGAGCACCTGTGCCTGTTTCATCGCTGGGATCTGCAGTCGTAACAGGTGATTCCATGCCAAAAGATTTAGGGTCTGTCTCAGTATCATCACTATTTAACGATATTAGTATCTTTGTCTTGTCACGTGTAGGTTGATTAAATCCAGAATATACATCAGTATCAATTCCAGAAGAATAAAACAGTTTGTTATAATCTTCAATTGCTAGGCTTTCATTAAAAGGAGATATATCTTCGCCAGGAGTGAATGTAATGTGTGAATCACTAACGCCTTTTAAAACTCGACCTCTTGTCTGTAATTGCGGGACAATATTTGGGCTAGCAACTGCATTAGAATGTGCTTTAACCCCAGCAGTTGAAGAATTATCAATCATCAAGGGTGCATTAACATTCTGACTTGAAAGATCCTCAATCTCAATTCTAGAAATAGCCCAGACTGCTGCGGGTTTTCTAGTTCTAAGGTTTTCTTCTTGAATCCATCTAATGTAAAAATCACCACTAATTCCTGAAAAGTCTCCCCTATAGAGGACTTGATTACTCCTAAAAGCCTCTTTATAATCTGGCTCTTTTAAATCAGCATTACGATTTCTATAGAAGGACTGTTGGTTTTTCTGAGGTGTGAAAGTTTTAATATCAATCCATGTGTTTCCATCGTTACTAGCTTGAATTTTTAGAGTGTCAGTTGATTGACCCTCAACCAGCTTTAAATTACCAACAGTACTCTCAAGTGGACCCTGGATTAAAGAAAACCTTATGACTGGATTTCTATAAGTCTCTGTTGTCTGAATCCAACGACCCAGTGTGTTTGAAGTAAAACCAAAAACTAGTAGTCTATCAGAAGATATAGAACCTCTTTTAGATTGTGTAACTTCTTTTCTTATGCGCATACCTGAAGAAGCCAGCCATCTACTGGAATCAAAAGAGGTCTCAGAACCTAGTCCATAATTGTCAAATTCATCAACAAATTTCTTTCCAAAAACTTGTGTATACATGTCATTAAATGAAACGTTATATTTGCCTCTCCTGTCTCTATCACCAGTTCTAAGAATTGTAGGGTAAGAACCTGTTGCAGAATCTCTTTGTCCAATAATATAACGTGGGGGAAGAGATACAAAACCAGACTTTGCTTTCCAGCCCTCAATCGTAGCATAATATATTGCTCTTACCTCGGACAAAGAAAGCGTCTTGTCCCAGATGCTGAACTCAGAAAAATAACCGTCAGCTTCAAAATCACCTGTTCTATTTGCACCAATAACAAGTGTATCTGAAACAGCATTAATAGAATTGTAATTTGATTCTTGAACAGCATTTAACGTGTTAGTCAACAGACTTCCATCAACATAAAACTGAATATCTTGATCAGCATCATTACCAAACTGAACAGTAACAACAATGTGATGCCATACATCGTTTTGTAGATTCACTCCAACAGTTTTATATTTGCTTTGATTCTCAGCTTCATCTTCTAAAAGAAGAAACATTATTCCTGTTGAGTGATTATAAAAACAATAAAACTCATTGGTGTTTAGGCTATCCGGATCTCCCTTATAAAAGAAGTATTCTGTATCACCAGAAGCAGTAGCTGAACTCCGCTTATAAAAGAAAGAAATTGAAAATGGTAAATCTTGAGATCCATCAGTAAAAGTAGTTAAGTTATTCACTCCTGTGAATTCAACTATGCCATTAGCGTTGTCTGTGTTATCAAAAAGCGCAGAAGAATAAGTTTTCCTACCAATCTGATCATTTTCATTAATTGCTGGTGAGCCTTCATATGAAATAGCAGAGACTGTTGAAGAATCATACTCAGAAAGATTTGTGAGCGTTGAATTAAATCTCAACCACAGGCGAAGATTCCCATTATTTTGTAATGTATTGTCTCTTCCAATAACTAAGCCCTGGTTTAAGTCATAAGCTTCTGATAATTTATTTTTTACTACTTTTGGCATTACTTAAGAAGTCCTCCGAATGCAATAGAATCAGTCCCTAAAGCATTACTTTCTCCAAATATTAATCCACAATTCGATGATTTAAAACGCTCACCAATCTCAGATATATCTCTATTAGAATTATTTAACAAAGAATCTTTTTGGTCTTCACTCAGCAAAGAATAGTTTTCATCATTAGGTTTTACATCTCTAAAAGGAGATAATAAGTATTTTCCGTCTGAAACAATGCCATCAATTGAAAAACTAAAACCTGAAGAGTTTAAGTCTCCTTTTTGCGGGAAAGAGGTATCAGAAAACATTACATCATTAGCATCTTCAAAGAAATCATAGCTTGATTGTCTAAATTCATATTTGTTATCAGTAATAACGGCACCTTTTGTGCTTGGGTGCCCTAAGGTTTCCCACCCACCGTCAGACAAAGAAGCTCTAATTCCCTTGATTTGAACATCAGAAATACTAAAATTAATTCTATTTCCTCTCGTTTCAAAAACATCAACAGCACTATCAAGGCGGAGTGATGACGGATCAACATACTGTGGTATATTTTGGACGTTGTTGTTAACAATCATATAAGCGTGGTAATCACCTTGCATCTGCAAATATGAAACAGGATCAATCCTTCCTGGAAAGTCAACAAAAGGAAATAGTCTTCTATTTTCTTTATCATATGTTTCAAATAGATTTATCTGACCGAAATTGAATTTCTCAGCACGATCATCAGTTCTTCCTTGATTATCAAAACTTCTTTTACTATTGGCAGTAATATAGGGCCTTAATCCCATAACCCTTTGATTATCATTTTTTACGTTTATTCCTTGACGTCCACTATCAATAATACTTTTGGTATCATATCTTGAGTTTTTTTGTCCAACAATCGATATTCTATTGTTTTTTCGCTGCTTAAGAGAATTGTCTTCAATATTTAAGGTTATTGTTGCGGTTTTTGTTTTTCGTGTTTGTTGTCCGATTCTTTGAGTTGCACTAGTTTTAACTGAGCCAGAAAAATCCGTTAAAGATTGTTTTCCGATGCTAGGCAAAAACTTGACAGGAGTTTCATCGACGGGTACATCTCTAAAACCGAGAAAGCCTCCTCTTTTTTGATCCTCAGCAATCTCGATTGATTTAATTGTTTTTGTTTTTGAAATGGACATTTTTATCTCTTAAAAGTATGTTGCGCCGCCCTCAAAATCACCTTGATTTGAATTTCCTTCTTGTGATTCTTCTTCAAGGGTGTTTTCAGAAGGCAAGCTTTGATTACCTGAACAATTTCTATCTAGGGATCTAAGATATATCTCGTCAAACAAATACTTGAATCTATGTCTTTCTAAAACATGTGACTCATAAACAAAGTTAATTCCTAAAAAGTTTGTCGTTCTAGGAATAAGTGACAACACAAGGTCTGAATATGCATTATCGATCCACTTAAACAACTCTCTGTATTTACCTAAATCAAGCTTTTCTAAGACGTTTTCAAAATACATCTTTCTTAGATTAACAAGATCTTGATAGTGATCTGCAAACATAATGTTAGGCGCCCCCAGAGCGTCATCTAGAGGCTTGAAGTCAGAGAACATGGTTAACATGTTCTCGTTAAGCCCACGCATCACAGACATATCTATCGAAAATCTATTATCATCAACAACTTCTTCGGAAAGAACTGTCTGGTTATTTGGTGATATTGATGCGAACTCATGGTATTTTAACAAGTTTGAGTCTTGTAATCCTCTGACCCTAACTTTGTTCTTTGCAGTATTAATATCAAAGTTTGCATCTAACTCTTCGTATATTACATAGCTTGGATTCATAACTTGTTTTGAGCTTTCAAAACCCGTGGCATCTAAGTGAATATCATTTTGAGAAAAATCAAAAATTCTAATGTTTCCTGATGAATCAGAACCTGTCGTTGCCTGCTTTCCGCTTGTTGTCAATCTTAATCTTTCAAAACTTCCTGTAAGAGTTTTGTTAAAATTATAATTTATCAACGGATCGTCTGAACCAACTGAGTTTGGATTTTTTGAATATGACTCAAATTCATCTTCTGTTGTTGACTTGGACCAAAAATTGACAAAGCCAGCTCTCCCACTGAAGTATGTTACTTTTTGTTCATCACTTCCATCATTAACAAAAGCTGCGCCAAGTGGAGCAGTTAATCCTAAGCTTTGAGAACCAATAACAATAAAAGAGCCACTTGTGTTGCTTGTCGTGATGTTTGAAAAAACAGAAGAGAGGCTTCTGTCAAAATAAGAAGAAGTGTAAAAGTTCTCGACAATATTTCCTGCAATAAACTTTGAAGCCCTAAGATAATATTCGTCTTGCAAGCCCAGTGTCTCATGTGTTCCCTTTCTTCCAAAATTGATCGACCATAGGTCGCCATCAACGATATCAATTCCAGTTAAGAACATGTGTTGAACTGGTGTTGTAGTGAGTGGTGTTGCATCTGCCTTAAAATATAAATTAAGTTTTTTCTGCTGCTTGTTGTTGACCAAGTTTAAAGCGCAAGCTTCAGAATCAGAAGGTGCTACTGTTCCTGTGACATGTAATCTTACTAAGCTCTGGAGATTATCATGAGAATTTCTTGCAGAGAAAAGATAAGTCCCATTAAAGTTAAAAGAACCAGAAGTAAAAAGCCCATCAGAAGAATCATTACTAATTCCATGTGGATAATATCTGTTTTTATCAACAAAGGTACCATCAATTTCAGGCTTACCAACTTCTAATCTAGATCCAGAAAGGTAACCTGATTTTAAATGCGGTGAAGTCAAACTGATTCCTTGTGCGTTAACTGGCTCATTCTTATGATCAACAGATCCTGAGAAATCTAACATCCACACAACGTCTTTCTTTTCTTTCCTAGAGCCCTCAAGACTTCTCTTTTTTGCGCCACCGTATTCTCTAAAGTCAAATATATTTTCTGGCTCTATACCTGAAGATCTAAAAACAGACCTAATGCTATCAAGTGTTCCCTTGGAAAGTGTTAGGTTTGAAGAATCTGATAAAAGCCTTCGCCAGATTAAGTTTTGAATTTGATATAATGTTTTCGCAGAAGTTGCTGCTTCTGCTTCTAAATCAACACCTGAAAATAGCTGGCTAGGGTTTGAATTCCTAAATAGTCTAGGGACATCAATTCCTAAGTTTCTTCCTAATGCAGGTAAAAGCTTATCAGCAACTGTGTCCATATCTTCATAGTCAACAAAAAATAAAGAAAAATTATCAATAAAAAGTTTGATCTCATCAAAAAACTTTGCCCACGTTAAAAGGAAACTAACTAGTAATTGTGCACTTGTCAAATTAAAGGGATTTGATCTAACATTTGTTAAATTGTCAAACTGAGAAGATATCTTTCCGAGTGTTTCAGAAAAATCTTCAAGTTGATTTCCTTCTTGAAAATAATGAGGTGGGACAAGTTTTGTAATTAAGTTAGGATTGTATTCGTCGTATTCTGAACCTGAAGCTATTAAGTCAGCATTTAAAGATGACACAGAAGGGAAACCAGGAAAAAGAACTGGACACTGTGATAAAAGTTCAGACTTCATTGGATTGTCAGAACCTGTTAATCTGTTATCTATCGTAAAATTAGAAATGCTTGTATTAAAAGAGTTTCCTGATGCATCTAACGCAATACTATTTCCCGAATAATCACCATAAGGTTCGTTAAATTTAAAGTATAGTGCTAAATCATCTTGACCACTAGCACTTTTAAATCTTTCTTTTTTAATCAAACCATCTGATTTAATGATCTTAAAATATCTTAAATCATCAATTGATCCTGACAGGGTTTCTTTAGGTTCAAACAACAGTGATTCATTGTTCATTCTTGCAGCAGAACCTGAACCAATGGTTAAATTGTTTCCATCATATCTTAAGTTAGGAAATTCAACTTGCAAACTTGAAGACACAACGGTTTTAACATCATTATTATCGAAGCTTATCATCTTTAATCGCTGATCGACAGATCCATGATACATTGCTGTTAAATGAAAAAAACTACCTTTTTGAGCTTCGGTGGTGACGTAATTAAAGTTTGAACCTGATTGAATTCCAAAAACAATCAAAGCAGAATCAGAAGAATTCGATTGAGACAAAGCAAGAGTAACGTTATTTGAAACGCTTGATCTTTTTTGCAAGATAATTTGATTGTCATTTATCTGTGCAGGAATCTTAAGATGCATTTGAAACATAAAATCTGAGCCTGCAGGATCAAGTGTTTGTGATCCATTTTTAGTTCTAGCATTTGCGAGAGAAGTAAATTCAGCACCTGCTGAATCGTTTACAGATAAAAATGTTCCACCACTTAATGCTGCAGACCCGGAAAAGTTTAAATAACCTTTGTTTTTAGGGAATTCGTTATAGACATACTTTTCAAATCCTGTTAAGTTATCTTCAAAAGATTCAATCTCTTTGTTGGTCCCATCAAAAGGAAATTTATTTATAATTTGATCAAAGGCTTCATTTGTTTTTGCGACAGCAGAATGAAAAAATGTATGATTAGAAAAATAAGAATAGTCAATATTTAGCTCTTGTGTTGAAACTAATGCTTCTTTGTCACCGTATCTAAAAGAACTAGAACTAAAAATATTTGTATCTTTAAAGTTGTTAAAAGAAAACCGGACAGGGCTTTTTGCATTTGCATATGAAGCAGCTTGCCCAAAATTTCTTCGAACTGATGGTTTAAATAGCTTTCCCGAGTTTCTACTAAAAAGTTTTTTTGACATTTTTTAAAATTACCTTTTGTTACTCAACAATAAACTTAGAAGCAGCATCAGCAATTACTGTATCAATATTGTTTAACCTGATCAAAAATTCAAAAACATATGTTCTTCCTCTAGGTAGAGAATCCATGAAGAAGTCAAAATACATCCCTTGAGAATCTGAAGAAAGTTTTGTTGAATTTGTAGTATAATCAAAAGGTACAATAACACGACCATCTTGGAAGTCTTTTACTCTATAATACATTTCATGAAATATTTCACTCTTCTTTTCAAGCGGAGACTTAACAAAAACAACATCTCTGTTTGCATTCTCAGCAAACACCCTTATTTTTACTTTCTCATCCTGTCTATATCTGTCTTTAAGATTTAAAACTGTTGCCAAAATCCTTCTTTCATTAAAATATAAAGCAGATCTATCAGGTGGTCTAACAGTAATTGACGATGAAAGGTATGTTATAGTTTCATCAGCACTTGACCATATTTCATCAAATGTAATACTTCCAGAAGTGTCAATGTGTTGTCTTAAGTTGTCACCGTTAACATCACCAGTTTCAAACTGATTAATTGCAAAAGAAGCAGTGTATATACCCGTCAATCTGTTAGCATTTGTACCTCTAAATGCCTGACTAACATCAACTATTTTTTTATAAGATCCTGTTACTAGCTTTAACTTCATAACATCGTCACCAACTAGTTCAGTAGAAGATAATCCTGAAACTATGTTTGCTAGTTGACCTTGATGATAATTGTTTAAATATAGACTTCCTGACACACCAAAAATAAAGTCTTCATGATTATCTTGCAGACTATCATCAAACTGAATCACTAGTTTGGGTCTAATCGCAGTACTAGCACTATTTCTAGAAGCAAATCTTTTAACAAAATAAGACCTAGAATCCTTTTCATATGCTCCAGAAAGCGCAATTAAGAAACCCTTGTCAGAAACATGACCTTTAACTGAAGCAGAAACAATTGAAGTTACATCAATATCTAAGTCTTCTTCTCCTGTTACAAATCTTTGATGTGGACTCAAAGATATAGCTGATCCTTGACCGGGAATCGTTCCACTGACAATGACATCAATATCTGCGTCTCCCAAGCTACCTGACTTGTTAGCACCTGGAACTTCCCATGCTGTAGCGATTCCAGAAGTTACGGATGCTGTTACATAGTTTGTAGAGTCTAGATCAGTAAAACTGGCTATATCGTATCCAGAACCTTCATCAAAATCTTTAGCTAGGGGGAAAAGAATAACATCAAAATTGTTTGGCGTTGTTTGACCACCGTAAACATCGTGAAGAATAACTCTTGCTTTAAAACTAGAGTCAGCAATGTCAATTTCACCGCTATTTTGCATCTTTGTAACTTCACCAATATCAAACTTTATAAGAATTCTAGAAAGCTCTGTCGGTGTTGTGTCTGATCCGCTTATTGATTCTGCGTAGAGTTTATAAAGATCTAAGGTTCCTGCTTGACCAACATTTGCATCTGTTGCTCTAAACTTGTTGTTTATTATTCGGTTTGTTATGTAGGTATCTTTGCTAGCAGAAATTATTCTATACATTAGCTTATTCTCCCAACGATATCATCGTTAACATACTTTACTTCGAATATTCCGCCCCTGGGTGGGAATAAAAGACCTCTATCTAAATACCTGGAAACAGAAAAGCTATCAGAAGAGTATATTCTATTTTCAAAAATACCGCTTCTTGATTCAAAAGTTAAATTTGTTATCGACAAGATGCCTCTTGTGTTTAAGATTAGGTTTTCAATCTCACCAATAACAATTGGTTGATCAATTTGAAAATTTTCAATATTAAAGTAGTTTGAAAGTGTAGCATTAATTGACTGAATTACGATTTCAGGATTAAAGCTTCTCTCAATACTAACTGAATAATCTAATGACAGATTAATAATAGCAGCGTCTAAAACATCAATTGCATCAGAAATTAGTCTAAACTTACTCAAATATATTGCTAGATTTTCCTTCAAAGTGTCAGAAGATAAAACCAGCTCACGCTGAGTGTTTCTAGAGATAATGTGTAATTGAGCAGCTAGAGGATTATTCGGATTATCTCTAACAGAAGCCCTAAATACTCTTCCTAAGTTTGAAGGCATGCCATAAACTCTTGCCATTAAATCTTCACGAGTAACAACTCTTGACTGTGAATTTTTACCTAAAATAGCAGAAACTCGTAACTCTTCAAGTGTTGGTTCGTTTTCACCTCCAGAAGCCGGACTTTTATTTGTGACTGATAAAGAAGCTCTTATGTTTGTTGCTATGTTTGACGGTGTGCCCGTGTTAAATCTTGTATCTAATGTTTTGACAGAAGATATCTGACCCGAAGAAACATTGTGGTTTAAACCACCCCCGTGCCTGTATGTAACAGTTAATGTTGTGTTTCTTGGACTAATTCCTAAAGTTCCGACTGTTAAAAAGCTATTTGGGTCGATTGTGGCTTTATTGAAAGTTTTTCTGTCTCCGTAAAGTGTTACTGCGTGTAAACTAGGATCTGGAACAATATCTTCATCAAAGACGTTCTCATCACCCGACCCAAACCTGAGTAGAGTTCTTCCACTGTTCAAAGAAGATACGGCAACGAAACGCTTGGGTGCTGGTGTCAAAACCAATCTTTCGGGTACTAGCTCATAGTCATCTCTTGAATTTTCAAATCGCTTAAAGACTGTGTCTTGTGTTAAGCTTTCAACCTCATAGTATTCATCATTGTTAGAATCATACACACTTATTATCTCAGTAACATCTGACTTTGAAAGTGTTATAGTTCTAAAGGGAACGATTCTGTCATCAATTGCAAAGTTTTCTGAGAATGTTTTAGAACTAGTGCATGTGCCTGTGAGAGTCATAAAAAAGCTAGAAATGTTGTCTGTCGCATCTGTTTCAGCTATTTTAAAGTCAGCAGCAATATTTCCATTTGCATCTCTTAACCTGAAGTTTAAATCTTCGAGAAGTGTAAACTCAATAGCACTATTTGAAGAAAAAATAGATCCCGACTTAACAATTGGCGCATATGCAATGTTTGGAACTACCTGACCCAAAGAATCAGTTGTTGAAGGAACCTTGATTGTAACTGTTACTTCAACAACAGCAGCAGCGGCTCCTCTAATAGGAACACCAGAATTCCTTATTAATCTTTCAACATTTTGTCTTTCAATCGCAGTGTCAAGAAAGACTTCATTAAATTGATGATCCAAGTAAAAAGACATTGAGTCGCCAACATAAGAAGCTAAATCAAGTAGCAAGCCTCCGAGACTTGAGTCAGAAAAGTCAATGATCTTTTCGCCATAATGAAGGTTTGCGAAGTTTAACAATTCATTTCTAAATGACTGGAAATCTTTTTTTAGATAAGATACCTCTTTATTTTTCTTTACTTGTTTTTTAATATTTTTCGCCAATTTAACCACCTACATAAGTCAAGACCTCAAGGGCCTGATTAAAAATTTTAGCTCTCGGGATATCATAAGTTACTCTTATAACAATCAGAGCCAAACCAGAAGCTTTCGCTTGTGCTGCAATAAAATTATTTGCCTCAGATTGACGAGCATTTGTTACATCTGATGTTGAAATATCTTTTATTGATATAATAGAAAGATGAGTATTTACTGCTTCTCTGATTCTTTGTGCAACTTCACTTTCATATTGATCAATTGCAGTTAGATCAAAAGAAATGTCTTTTAAATTAGCACCAAATTGTGCTCTTCCTAGTCTTTCACCAAAATTTGTTAAAATTAAATTTCTTAAATTATCTTTAACCTGATCGCCCGGGTTATAGTGCATCTTAAACAAACTGTCTTCGTTCTGTCCAATTTCAACTGGTGTCTTTATCCCGATTGGTTTTTCAACAACAACTGGATTGGTAAACTTTTTATCTGTTACCAAAATACCCGAACTTTTAAAATTAAATCTACTGTGTGACATCAGTGAACCCTATAATCAATTTATATATATTATTCACCAAAAATCTTTGTTGATTTCATGGCTTTCATTTCACCCGTGGGTAATTCCGTGATTTCAGTAAACGTACCCAGCAAAAGAGATATCTCAGCTGCTGTTAAATCTAAGCCAGCAGCGTTAATTGCTGTTTTTAAATTCTCGTAAAGTGCAGATGCAGTTCCAATAGGAGGTAAAGCCAAGAACGGATTTGGAACAGAACCTAACCCAGTAATTTCAATATCTGAAGATAGAACGCCATCAATAATGTTTATCAAAATATTTTTAAGCTCAACCAGCAAAACAAGATCGTTAAGAATCTTTCTTAAAAGTGAAGAAAGCTCAGAATATCTCACATAAGGTTCTGAAGCACCATCCTGCAAATAAATTGCGGGATTGTTTAAAACATCTGTTATGTCACTTTTAGAATGTATCTTAATATTACCAACCGAATCCATATCGATAAACGAACCAGGATTGCGATTAATCAATCTTAATGAACTATTTGATATTACCCTATTGTTATCAGAATAAGTGACAATTGAAGGTCCTGCAACACTCTCAAGAGATGAAAGAATCGGAGTTGCACTAAAAACACTATCAACATTACAGTCATTAGAAAGATATATCCTTCCACCACAATCAAGTGCAGAAGAATCAAACCCAGCATTTACAAGCGGTGGCTCTTTTTGCAGGTCCTTTACTTTGTTGAATTCAAAGTTTTCTAACGTTGTATTTCCTGATCCCCTGTTGTTTAAAATAACACTGACATCTCCTGAGTCAGCTTTGTCCCCTAAGATCCCTGACTTTAGCGTTTCTAAATCAGACTTCTTTCTTGCAATGCAAATATCAATAGCAGGTGAAAATGGTGCTCTATTTTCTGAAGGAATTCTAGTATCAAGTAAAACTTTTGTGAAGTTAGTTTTTGAATTTTCACCTGAGGTTTCAAACTTTTCGGTTGTTAAGTGAATCAAAGCGTTGTTAGAACCTTGAATTAGTGTGTCACCACATTTTTTTGTAACTGGTGGCACTGGTTCAGAAGTAAAGTCATTATTGGAGACAGAATTTAGTAAAATTGAATTGTTGGAAATGCTTAGCGGTAAGTTTCCCGGATCAGACTGTGAAAATCCAGCATAAGATCTAATGTCAATATCTGAAACTGCTCCTGACTTACCTGATAAAACATCTTGAAGCTTTGAAACAATTGAGTCTGATCTTTCAAAAAAAGTATAATTTAAATCATCAACATGCTTAGTAGAATGTTTTCTACACAACCAATAATAATTCTCAACACCGCCACTAAACTCCTTTAAAAGCCAAACATGTTCTCCGGGCTTAACGGGCAAAGAAAAGTGAGGTGGGAAAAAAGGATAACAAACATAAGGCTTAGCATTTTTTCTTGAAGCCCCGCCATCAATGACATAGGCAAAAACTGAAGATCTAGGCATATCAACGACTAGGTCCGGGTTTTTTAGTAAGTTTGACGCTTTCGGAATATTTGAAAGATCTATATTTAGAAGATTGTTTTGATTGGGTAAGAATATATCTCGAAACTTAATCAATCCTAAAAGGTCGCCAGGATAAGGTTGATCTAAGTAAACATCTGGGTCATTAATAAACTCACTGACAATTCCAGTTTGAAATTCATATCCAGATCTTTTGAGAAATCCTGTTCCACCTTTCTTAACTACCGAAGTTCCAAACTGGAAGTCTCTTGCTTTTGACATGTTGTTAATCTCCTAGACCAGATCAAATAGAATAATTTAGTTATCTATTTGATTAAATATATCATCAGCAGACATCCCTTGTTTTTCTTCTTCTTTTGCAATTAACTCAGCAAGTCTAAGAATTTGATCATTTGATTTTGACATTCTTTCAAGATATTTCGACATTAACGGACCAAATTGTAAATGATTCGTTGAGTTATTTTGAGATTGAACTAGTAAGTCTGTAAAAAGAATGTTAGCACTCTCTCTATCTTCTAAAGCATTTTGATAAGCTTCACGCCACAAAAGCTTTTTCTTGTCTTCTGTGTTTGTTAAAGAATCAAGAATATCAGAAAACTGCCTTATTTTGTTTTCTGAGTTTTCAATTTTATCTAATGCTTTATCTATACTTTTGCTTGTTGACATGTTATTAGTACTCCAGTATTTTAAACAAAACATACTCTGAATTGCTTTGTTTTAGATCTCTATAATGTTTTCTAACATTTGACATTGCTACAGAAAGCTGTTTAGGGTTTAATCCAGAAAGCTCACGCAAATAAACAAAAACTGCACGCTTATTTAAAAAGTCTAAATCTTCTATCTTGTTAAAAAGTGTTATAATGGCATCTAAACAAGCTACTTC